>Ga0226835_1000235_pt1 | contig 86775 bp, 74 predicted proteins | sample LAC_MetaG_1_FD_163627 | JGI IMG/M metagenome (GOLD analysis project Ga0226835, IMG submission 163627) | Anaerobic ammonium oxidizing microbial communities from anammox membrane bioreactor (MBR) in UC Berkley, California, United States -... | ecosystem: Engineered > Bioreactor > Anaerobic >... | reverse complement strand
ATTCTCGGTGACGGTGACGAGGCGCTCATGCGTCATAAGGTCCCGCACCTTCTGCTTCGGATCGGAGGCGAAGCGCACGTCGCGGTTGGTCAGGATGCCGATGAGCTTGCCGGTCGAGTGGCCGCCCGCCCCGCCGTTCTCGACCACCGGAACGCCGGAGATGCCGTGGGCGCGCATCAGCGCCAGCGCGTCGGCGAGCGTGGCGTCCGGGCCGATGGTCACCGGATTGACCACCATGCCGCTCTCGAACTTCTTGACCTGGCGCACCTGCTCGGCCTGCTCCTCCGGCGAAAAATTGCGGTGGATGACGCCGATGCCGCCGGCCTGCGCCATGGCGATGGCGAGGCGGGCGTCGGTGACGGTGTCCATCGCCGCCGACAGGATCGGGATGTTCAGCTCGATGTCGCGGGCGATGCGGGTCGACACGTCGGTCTGGCCGGGCATCACCTGCGAGTGGCCGGGCTGGAGCAGCACGTCGTCGAAGGTGAGCGCCAGCGCGCCGGTTGCGGTCTCGATGATTCTTGCCATTGCCGATCCTCGAAAATTGCGGTGCGCGGGAGGAGCGCTCGATCCTTGCGGCCGGCGGCGACTCGTTTTCTCCCTTTCAGGATGGCAGCGGCTGGTAACACGCTTGCGGCGGAAAGGAAAGCGCCGTGTGCATGCGCGAACGGGACTTTTCCCGCAAGGCGCGGACGATTCCCGCTGGCGGCCTTTCGGGCCGCGCCCTCGCCGCCGGCTATTTCGTCAACGTGCGCCTGACCGCCTCGGCCCAGCCGGCGCGCTTCCTCTTGCGGGTGGCGGCGTCCATCGCCGGCTCGAAGCGACGGTCGAGCGACCAGCGGGCGGCGAAGCGCTTCGCATCCGGCCACACGCCGGCGCGCGAGCCGGCAAGCCAGGCCGCGCCCAGCGCGGTGGTTTCGAGGATGGTGGGGCGGTCGACCGGCGCGTCGAGGATGTCGGCGAGCCGCTGCATGGTCCAGTCGGACGCCACCATGCCGCCGTCGACGCGCAGCACCGTCCTGGCACCCGCGCCCTTCCAGTCCCTGCGCATGGCGACGAGCAGGTCGTTGGTCTGGTAGGCGACGGATTCGAGCGCCGCGCGCGCGAACTCGGCCGGGCCGGAATTGCGCGTCAGCCCGAAGATCGCGCCGCGTGCGCCGGCATCCCAGTGCGGCGCGCCGAGGCCGGTGAAGGCCGGCACCAGATAGACCTCCTGCGCCGGGTCCGCCCTGGCGGCCAGCTCGCCGCTCTCGGCCGCCCGGCCGATGACCTTGATGCCGTCGCGAAGCCACTGCACGGCGGCGCCGGCGACGAAGATCGAGCCTTCGAGCGCATAGGTGGTGCGGCCGTCGAGCCGGTAGGCGATGGTGGTGAGCAGGCGGTTTCGCGAGCGCACCGGCTTGTCGCCGGTGTTGAGCAGGGCGAAGCAGCCGGTGCCATAGGTCGCCTTCATCATGCCCGGCTCGAAGCAGGCCTGGCCGATGGTGGCGGCCTGCTGGTCGCCGGCGACGCCGAGGATGGGGATTTGCGCGCCGAACAGCGTCTTCTGCGTCACGCCGAAATCGGCGGCGCAGTCCTTCACCTGCGGCAGCATCGCCGCCGGAATGCGCAGGATGTCGAGAAGGCGGGCGTCCCACTCGTTCTTGCCGATGTTGTAGACGAGCGTGCGCGAGGCGTTGGTGGCGTCGGTGGCGTGGACCGCCCCGCCCGTCAGCCGCCAGATCAGGAAGCAGTCGATGGTGCCGGCGAGCAGCTCGCCCTTTTCGGCGCGCTTCCTCGCGCCCTTCACCTTGTCGAGCATCCAGGCGATCTTGGTGCCGGAGAAATAGGGGTCGAGCAGAAGGCCGGTCCGGCGGGAAAATTCCGGCTCCAGCCCGTCGCGCTTCAGCTTCTCGCACAGCGGCGCGGTGCGCCGGTCCTGCCAGACGATGGCGTTGTGGACCGGCCTGCCGGTCTCCCTGTCCCAGACCACCACGGTCTCGCGCTGGTTGGTGATGCCGATGGCGGAAATCTCGGAGGCGGCGAGCTTCGCCTTCTTCAGCGCCGTCTTCACCGCCCAGACCACGGTTTCCCAGATCTCCTGCGGGTCGTGCTCGACCCAGCCGGAGGCGGGATAGTGCTGGGTGAACTCCTTCTGGCCGACGGCCACGATCCTCATGCGGCTGTCGAAAACGATGGCCCGGCTCGACGTCGTGCCCTGATCGATGGCGAGAATATGCCCGCTCAACTGCTCCTCCCCTGGGATCCCCTCCCCTGTCGCCGCCTCAGGCGGCCTGCATGAATGCGTCGAGCGCGGCGGCTTCCTCGGCGCAAACCCTCAGGCCGAGCTTGGTGCGCCGCCACAGCACGTCGTCCGCCGTCGCCGCCCATTCCTGCGCCATCAGATAGCGCACCTCCGCCTCGTAGAGATCGGCCCCGAAGCAGCGGCCGAGATCGGCGAGCGACCTCGCATCCTCCAATAGGACGGCTGCGCGCGTGCCGTAAAGGCGCACCAGCCGGCGCGCATGGCCCGCGGCGAGGAAGGCGTGGCGGGCGCGAAGGCGCGCGACCTCGGCCTCGACGCCGTCGGGCGCGAAGTCGCCGCCCGGCAGCGGCGCGTCCGCCGTCCAGCCCCTGCCGGCGGCGCGGCCGAGCGCGGCCTCGATCTTCTCCACCGCATGCTCGGCGAGGCGGCGATAGGTGGTGATCTTGCCGCCGAAGACGTTGAGGAGCGGCGGCTCGCCCGCGCCGCCCTCCACCTTGAGCACGTAGTCGCGCGTCGCCTCCTGCGCCTTCGAGGCGCCGTCGTCGTAGAGCGGGCGCACGGCGGCATAGGTCCACACCACGTCCTCGCGCCGGACCGGATCGGAGAAATACTCGCTGGCGGCGGCGCACAGATAGTCGGTCTCGGCATCGGTGATCGCCGCATCGCGCGGGTCGCCGTCGAAGTCGCGGTCGGTGGTGCCGATCAGGGTGAAGTCGTCCTCGTAGGGGATGGCGAAGACGATGCGGCCGTCGGCGTTCTGGAAGAAATAGGCGCGCGGATCGTCGAACTTCTTCCTCACCACGATGTGGCTGCCCTGGACGAGGCGGACATTGCGGGCGTCCCGCCGCCCGAGCGCGGCCGCCAGCACGTGGTCGATCCACGGCCCGGCGGCGTTGACCAGCATCTTCGCGCGCACCGTGCGTCGCGCGCCCGAGCGCGCGTCCTCGACCTCGACCGACCAGTGGCCGCCCTCGCGGCGGGCGGCGAGGGCGCGCGTGCGGGTGGCGATCGCCGCGCCCCGGTCGGCGGCGTCGCGGGCGTTGAGCACCACGAGGCGGGCATCGTCCACCCGGCAGTCGGAATATTCGAAGGCGCGCGAATAGGATGCCTTCAGCGGCTTGCCGGCCGGGTCGCGGCGCATGTCGAGCGTCTTCGTCGCCGGCAGCAGCCTGCGGCCGCCGATATGGTCGTAGAGAAACAGGCCGAGCCGCAGCAGCCAGGCCGGGCGCAGGCCGCGATGATGCGGCAGCACGAAGCGCATCGGCCGCACGATATGCGGGGCGTTCCTCCAGATCACCTCGCGCTCGACCAGCGCCTCGCGCACCAGCCGGAACTCGTAATATTCGAGATAGCGCAGGCCGCCATGGATCAGCTTGGTCGAGCCGGACGAGGTGCCGCTGGCAAGGTCGGACGCCTCGGCGAGGAACACGGACAGGCCGCGCCCGACCGCGTCGCGCGCGATGCCGCAGCCGTTGACGCCGCCGCCGATGATGAAGATGTCGAAAACCGGGCCGTCGGCCAATTGCCTCTCCCGTGCCGCTTCAAACGAACTATTTCGCACTCATAGCGAATATGAAACGAAAATAGAAGCGGTATGGCGGGGCCGGATCGGCGAAAACCGTGCCCGAATCTGATTCACGCCCGGTCCGGGGCCCGGCCGGCCTCGACCAGCCGCACCTCGGCCTCGTGGCAGACGGCGCGCACGGCCTCGATCCTGCACACGTCGGTGATGAAGGTGTCGACCTGCGACAGGTGGCCGATGCGCACCGGCGCGGCGCGCTCGAACTTGGTGGCGTCGGCGACGAGGATGACGTGGCGGGCGTTGGCGATGATCGCCTGCGCGACCTTGACCTCGCGATAGTCGAAGTCGAGCAGCGCGCCGTCATGATCGATGGCCGAGACGCCGATCACCGCATAGTCGACCTTGAACTGGCGGATGAAGTCGACCGCCGCCTCGCCGACGATGCCGCCGTCGGAGCCGCGCACCACACCGCCGGCGATGACCACCTCGGTCTGCGGGAAGGAGCGCATGCGGTTGGCGACGTTGATGTTGTTGGTGATGACCATCAGCCCCTTGTGGTCGAGCAGCGCGTTGGCCACCGCCTCCGTCGTGGTGCCGATGTTGACGAACAGCGAGGCCCCGTCGGGGATCAGGCCGGCGGCGGCGCGGCCGATCGCCTCCTTCTCGGCGGCGGCGATCTTGCGGCGCGCCTCGTACTCGACGTTCTCGACGCCGGAGGGAAACACCGCCCCGCCATGGATGCGCGACAGAAGCCGCATGTCGCACAGGTCGTTCAGGTCCTTGCGGATCGTCTGCGGCGTGACCTCGAAGCGCGCGGCAAGCTCCTCGACCAGCACGCGGCCGTTGTCGCGGGCAAGCTGGACGATCTCGGCCTGGCGCGGCGGCAGGTACATCGACCCTCCCTGGAGTTTTCGTTTTTTGCCAGCCTAGCGAAAAACGAAAGCGAGCGATAGCGCGATTGCGGCTCCGGTTGCGCGTCTTTTCCGGCCGGCGGCGGCCGGGCGGGCGGCTACACGTTGCGGCGCTTGCCTTCCATCAGGTCGAGCACGGCGCGCGCCGCGTCGAGCACGTTGGTGCCGGGACCGAACACGGCCGCCACCCCGTGGTCGAGCAGGAACTGGTAGTCCTGCCGCGGCACCACGCCGCCGACGACGACGATGATGTGGTCCGCGCCCTTGTGCTTCAACGCCTCGACGAGCTGCGGCGCCAGCGTCTTGTGGCCGGCAGCCAGAGACGACATGCCGACGACATGGACCTGCGACTTCACCGCAAGCTCGGCCGCCTCGTCGGGGGTCTGGAACAGCGGGCCGGCGATGACGTCGAAGCCGATGTCGCCGAAGGCCGACGCGATGATCTTGGCGCCGCGGTCGTGGCCGTCCTGGCCGAGCTTGGCGACGAGCAGCTTCGGCGCCTCGCCGAGGTTCTTCGAGAAATCCTCCAGCCGCTGCACCAGGTTCTCGTATTCCGGCTCGCCCTCATAGGCGGTACCGTAGACCTTGCGCACCACCTTGGGCACGGCCGAATGGTCGCCGAAGGCCTCGCGCAGCGCGTCGGAGATCTCGCCGAGCGTGGCGCGCGCGCGCGCCGCCTCCACCGCCGCCTCGAGGATGTTGCCCTTGCCGGAGCGGGCGACGTCCTTCAGCGCGGCGATGGTCTCCTCCCACTTCTTCGGGTCGCGCTGGCGCCTGGTGCGCTCGATGCGGGCGATCTGCGCCTCGCGCACGGCGCGGTTGTCGATGTCGAGGATGTCGAGGTCGTCCTCGTTCTCGAGGCGATACCTGTTGACGCCGACGATGACCTCGTCGCCGCGGTCGATGGCCGCCTGCTTGCGGGTCGCCGCCTCCTCGATCAGCCGCTTGGGCAGGCCCTCGATGACCGCCTTGGTCATGCCGCCCATGGCCTCGACCTCCTCGATCAGCGCCCACGCCTTTTCGGCGAGCTCGGCGGTCAGGCTCTCGACATAGTAGGAGCCGGCCAGCGGATCGACCACCTTCGTCACCCCGGTCTCGTGCTGGAGGATCAGCTGGGTGTTGCGGGCGATGCGGGCCGAGAACTCGGTCGGCAGCGCGATCGCTTCATCAAGGGCATTGGTGTGCAGCGACTGCGTGCCGCCGAGCGCGGCCGACATCGCCTCGTAGGCGGTGCGGATGACGTTGTTGTAGGGATCCTGCTCCTGCAAGGACACGCCGGACGTCTGGCAATGGGTGCGCAGCATCAGCGAGGACGGCTTCTTCGGCCCGAACTCCTGCATGATGCGCGTCCACAGAAGGCGCGCGGCGCGCAGCTTGGCCGCCTCCATGAAGAAGTTCATGCCGATGGCGAAGAAGAAGGAGAGGCGCCCGGCGAAGGCGTCGACGTCGAGGCCCTTCTTCAGCGCCGCGCGGACATATTCGCGCCCGTCGGCGAGCGTGAAGGCCAGCTCCTGCACCAGCGTCGCGCCGGCCTCCTGCATGTGGTAGCCGGAGATGGAGATGGAGTTGAACTTCGGCATCTCCTTGGCCGTGTACTCGATGATGTCGGCGATGATGCGCATCGAGGGCTCGGGCGGGTAGATGTAGGTGTTGCGGACCATGAACTCCTTCAGGATGTCGTTCTGGATGGTCCCCGAAAGCTGGGCGCGCGGCACGCCCTGCTCCTCGCCGGCGACGATGAAGTTGGCGAGGATCGGGATCACCGCGCCGTTCATGGTCATGGACACGGAGATCCTGTCGAGCGGGATGCCCTCGAACAGGATCTTCATGTCCTCGACGGAATCGATGGCCACGCCCGCCTTGCCGACGTCGCCCTCGACGCGCGGATGGTCGCTGTCGTAGCCGCGATGGGTGGCGAGGTCGAAGGCGACGGAGACGCCCTGCTGGCCGGCGGCGAGCGCCTTGCGGTAGAAGGCGTTGGACTCCTCCGCCGTCGAGAAGCCGGCATATTGGCGGATCGTCCACGGCCGGCCGGCATACATGGTGGCGCGCGGGCCGCGCACGAAGGGCGCGAAGCCCGGCAGCGAGTCGAGATGCCCGACGCCTTCGAGGTCGTCGCGCGTGTAGAGCGGCTTGACCGGGATGCCTTCCGGCGTGTTCCAGATCAGCGTCTCGGGGTCGCGCCTGATCTCCTTTTCGGCGAGCGCGCACCACTGGTCGAGCTTGGGGTCGGTCATCGCAAATTCCCTGCCTACTCGAACTCGAGGATCAGCTCGTCGACGGCCAGGCTCGCGCCCGGCTCGACGGCGACCCGCTTGACCGTACCGCGCTTTTCGGCGCGAAGCACGTTTTCCATCTTCATCGCCTCGACGGTGGCGAGCGCCTGCCCCTCCTGCACCTCGTCGCCCTGCCTGACGGCGATCGCGGTGACGACGCCGGGCATCGGGCACAGAAGCATCTTGGAGGTGTCGGGCGGCAGCTTGACCGGCATCAGCCGGGCAAGCTCGGCGACGCGCGGCGAGCGCACATGCGCCTTGACGTCGATGCCGCGCCAGCGCAGCCGCAACGCCGAGTTGACCTGATCGACCTTGACGCCGGCCCGAACGCCGGATCGTGCGCCGGCGACCGTGAAATGGGCATGGGTGCGGCCCGGCAGCCAGCCCGACGCCACCGTCGCCTCCTCGCCGTCCTCGAAGGCGACGATGGTCGCCGAGCCCTCGTCCCAGGCGGCGACGGGGAACGACCTTCCCGCCAGCGTCACCACCCAGTCGCGGCCGATGGCGCGGGGATGGTTGGCGAGCGTGCCCGAGATCAGCGCGCCGCGCTTCTGGCTCCTGAGGTTGATGTAGGCGGCGATGGCGGCCAGCGTGCGCGCCTCCTCTTCGTCCGGGGTCACGCCCGCGAAGCCCTCGGGCCATTCCTCGGCGATGAAGGCCGTGGTCAGCCGACCCTCCCGGAAGCGCGGGTGCTCCATCACCGCCGACAGGAACGGCAGGTTGTGGCCGATGCCCTCCACCTCGAAGTCGTCGAGCGCGCCCGACATGGCGGCGATGGCCGCCTCGCGCGTCGCGCCCCAGGCGCACAGCTTGGCGATCATCGGGTCGTAATACATCGAGATCTCGCCGCCCTCGAACACGCCGGTGTCGTTGCGGATCACCGTGCCGTCCTGCTGCCGGCCTTCCGCCGGCGGGCGGTAGCGGGTGAGCCGGCCGATGGAGGGCAGGAAGTTGCGGTAGGGATCCTCGGCGTAGAGGCGGCTTTCGACGGCCCAGCCGTCGAGCTTGACGTCGCCCTGCGCGATCGACAGCGTCTCGCCGGCGGCGACGCGGATCATCTCCTCCACGAGGTCGATGCCGGTGATCAGCTCCGTCACCGGATGCTCGACCTGAAGGCGGGTGTTCATCTCGAGGAAGTAGAAGTTGCGCTCGCCGTCGACGATGAACTCGACCGTGCCTGCGGAGTGGTAGCCGACGGCCCTGGCCAGCGCCACGGCCTGCTCGCCCATGGCCTTGCGGGTCGGTTCGTCGAGGAAGGGCGACGGCGCCTCCTCGATGACCTTCTGGTTGCGGCGCTGGATCGAGCATTCGCGCTCGCCGAGATAGATGACGTTGCCGTGCCTGTCGCCCAGCACCTGGATCTCGATGTGGCGCGGCTGGGTGACGAATTTCTCGATGAAGATGCGGTCGTCGCCGAAGCTGCTCTTCGCCTCGTTCTTCGACGACTGGAAGCCCTCGCGCGCCTCGGCGTCGTTCCAGGCGATGCGCATGCCCTTGCCGCCGCCGCCGGCGGATGCCTTGATCATCACCGGATAGCCGATGGACGAGGCGATGCGCACGGCCTCCTCGGCATCCTCGATGAGCCCCATATGGCCGGGAACGGTGTTGACGTTGGCTTCCGCGGCCAGCTTCTTGGAGGTGATCTTGTCGCCCATCGCGTGGATGGCGTTGACCGGCGGGCCGATGAAGGCGACGCCTTCCTTCTCCAGCGCCTCGGCGAAGGCGGCGTTCTCCGACAGGAAGCCGTAGCCCGGATGCACCGCGTCCGCCCCCGTCTGGCGGATGGCGTCGAGGATCTTCTCGATGACGATGTAGGACTGCGAGGAGGGTGCGGGCCCGATATGCACGGCCTCGTCGGCCTGGCGCACGTGGAGCGCGTCGCGGTCGGCGTCGGAATAGACCGCGACGGTGGCGATGCCCAGCTTCTTGGCCGTCCTGATGACCCGGCAGGCGATCTCGCCGCGATTGGCGATGAGGATTTTCTTGAACATCACCCCGTCTCCAGCCCCTTGTGCATTCAATCTCTGAATTTCTTTTCATACGGCATGGTGAGAATGGCCGAGGCCGTGACCACACCGCCGAAAACGGTGGCGAACGGCACGACCAGCAGCAGCACCGGAACGACCGGGTTCGCCGCCTGGCCGATGCGCGTGCCGATCCCGCCGATGTCGAGCCAGACGATGGCGGCCGCGGCGAGCACGCCGATCAGCATGCCCGCGGCCGCGTTCACCGCCATGAAGGTGAGCATCTGCCGGTGATCCCTGCGGGCCGCTTCCGGCGTCAGCGTCGGCTTTTCCATCGCTCCCATCGGCCTTTCGTCACAGCGGAATCGTGTCGTGCTTCTTCCACGGCTGGTCGAGCTTCTTCGTCCTGAGCGCCGCGAAGGCGCGCGCGATGCGCCGGCGCGAGGAATGCGGCATGATGACCTCGTCGATGAAGCCGCGCTCGGCCGCCTTGAACGGGTTGGCGAAGTTGACCTCGTATTCCTTGGTGCGCGCGGCGATCTTCCCGGGATCGCCGAGTTCGGAGCGGTAGAGGATCTCGGTCGCGCCCTTGGCGCCCATCACCGCGATCTCGGCGGTGGGCCAAGCATAGTTGATGTCGGCGCCGATGTGCTTGGACGCCATGACGTCGTAGGCGCCGCCATAGGCCTTGCGCGTGATCAGCGTCACCATCGGCACGGTGGCCTGCGAATAGGCGAAGAGCAGCTTGGCGCCGTGCTTGATGACGCCGCCATATTCCTGCGCCGTGCCCGGCAGGAAGCCCGGCACGTCGACCAGCGTGAGCAGCGGGATGTTGAAGGCGTCGCAGAAGCGCACGAAGCGCGCCGCCTTGCGCGATGAATCGATGTCGAGGCAGCCGGCCAGCACCATCGGCTGGTTGGCGACCACGCCCACCGTCTGGCCCTCCATGCGGATGAAGCCGGTGATGATGTTCCTGGCGAAGGCTTCCTGGATCTCGAAGAAGTCGCCCTCGTCGGCGAGGGCGAGGATCAGCTCCTTCATGTCGTAGGGCTTGTTGGCCGAATCCGGGATCAGTGTGTCGAGCCGCTGGTCGATGCGCGCCGGGTCGTCGTGGAACGGCCGCACAGGCGGCTTCTCGCGGTTCGACAGCGGCAGGAAGTCGAACAGGCGGCGCACCTGCTCCAGCGCCTCGACGTCGTCGTCGAAGGCGCCGTCGGCGACCGACGACTTCTGCGTGTGGGTGCGCGCGCCGCCCAGCTCCTCGGCCGTGACGATCTCGTTGGTGACCGTCTTCACCACGTCGGGGCCGGTGACGAACATGTAGGAGCTATCGCGCACCATGAAGATGAAGTCGGTCATGGCCGGCGAATAGACCGCGCCGCCCGCGCACGGCCCCATGATGACGGAAATCTGCGGCACGACGCCGGAGGCGTCGACGTTGCGCTTGAAGACGTCGGCATAGCCGGCGAGCGAGGCCACGCCCTCCTGGATGCGCGCGCCGCCGGAATCGTTGAGCCCGATCACCGGCGCGCCGTTCTTCACCGCCATGTCCATGATCTTGCAGATCTTCTGGGCGTGGGTCTCCGACAGCGAGCCGCCGAGCACGGTGAAATCCTGCGAGAAGACATAGACGAGGCGGCCGTTGATGGTGCCCCAGCCGGTCACCACGCCGTCGCCCGCCACCTTCTGGTTCGCCATGCCGAAATCGGTCGCCCGGTGGGTGACGTACATGTCGAACTCCTCGAAGGAGCCCTCGTCGAGCAGCACCTCGATGCGCTCGCGCGCCGTCAGCTTGCCCTTGGCGTGCTGGGCGGCGATGCGCTTGTCGCCGCCGCCGGCCCATGCCTGCGCGCGCCGCTCGGCCAGTTGCTCCAGTATCTCGCGCATCAGATGCTCCCCCGCACGGTGGCTCCTTGGGCGATCGATCGGGCGGTCCGGTGGGTGTGCGTCACGCAGTTCCTCCCGCGCTCGTTGCCTGTCCTTAACGCATGGAACGGCCGGCCGCGGCCAGCGGCGACCCGTCGCGAACCCCGCATAATCCCTTCGCAAGCCGGCGAAAAGGCTTGAACGGGCGGAGGTGCGTAAAGTAGATTTCACAATATTGCAAAAAGCGAAATTGCAAAATGCGAAACACCAAGCTGTTCATCGGCCGCAAGATCCGCGAGCTGCGCGAGGCGAACCGCCTGACCCAGGCGGGATTCGCCGGGCGCATCGGCATCTCGACCAGCTATCTGAACCAGATCGAGAACAACCAGCGCCCGGTGTCGGCGGCGGTGCTTCTGTCGCTGGCCGAGGCCTTCCGCATCGACATCGCCGCCTTTTCGGCCGGCGAGAGCGACCGCCTGCTTTCGGCGCTGTCGGAGGCGCTGACCGACCCGCTGTTCGAGACCTTCCGCCCCAACCTCCAGGAGCTGAAGCTGGTGGCCCAGAACGCGCCCGGCTTCGCCCACGCGCTGATCGCCGCGCATCAGGCCTATCGCCGCAACTCCGAGCAGCTCGCCTCCTTCGACGACACGCTCGGCCGCGCGGCCGCGCTGGCCGAGCCGACTCCTTACGAGGAGGTGCGCGACTTCTTCCATTTCGTCGACAACTACATCCACGAGCTCGACCGCGCGGCCGAGGAGCTGGCCGGCCGGCTCGGCATTCCCGGGCGCGACCCGTGGGCGGCGCTGGTCGGACATCTGGAGAAGCGCCACGGGGTGCGGACCGCGCACGCCGCGCCGCAGGACGACCTTCTGCGCCGCTTCGACGCCGAGCGGCGCGTGCTGCATCTGAACCCGTTCTCGCCGCTGCCGACGCGCTCGTTCCAGGCCGCGTTCCAGATCGGCGAGATGGAGATGGCGGCCGAGATCGGCGCCGTGGTCGAGGCGGCCTCCTTCCGCACGCCCGAGGCGGCCGAGATCTGCCGTATCGGGCTTGCCAACTATTTCGCCGGGGCGCTGACGATGCCCTACGAGGCGATGCTCGCCTCGGCGCGCGAGCTGCGCCACGATCTCGAGCTGATCGCCATGCGCTTCGGCGCCAGCGTCGAGCAGGTGGCGCACCGGCTGTCGACGTTGCAGCGGCCGGGCCGCAAGGGCGTGCCGATCTTCTTCGCCCGCATCGACCGCGCCGGCAACATCACCAAGCGCCACAGCGCCGCCAAGCTGCAATTCGCCCGCTTCGGCGCCGCCTGCCCGCTGTGGAACGTGCATCAGGCGTTCGAGACGCCGGGCCGCATCATCCGCCAGCTCGCCGAGACGCCGGACGGCGTGCGCTATCTGTGCCTTGCCACCGAGATCGCCAAGGGCGGCGGCGGCTTCCGCGCGCCGCAGCGCCGCTACGCCATCGCTGTCGGCTGCGAGGTGGCCCATGCCGGCGACTTCGTCTATGCCGACGACCTCGACCTCGGCAACCCGGCCGCCTTCGACCCCATCGGCATCTCGTGCCGCATCTGCGAGCGGCAGAACTGCGCCCAGCGCGCCGTGCCGCCGCTCAAGCGGCGGCTCGTCGTCGACCGCAACCGGCGCGGGGCCGTGCCGTACCGGCTGGACTAGCAACGCCGTTGTGCAGGATTTGACGTTCCAGCGGCGCGGTTTGCCGCTAAGGTGCGCCCGACCAGCCAATCAGGGAGGTGGTGCGGCATGGAAGCCGAAATCCTGTTCGAGAGGCGCGGACGCGCCGGGATCGTCACGCTCAACCGGCCCAAGGCGCTCAACGCGCTCAACGCCAACATGGTCGCGCTGATGCACCCGCAGCTCGTGGCCTGGGCCAACGATCCGGCGGTGGCGGCGGTGGCGGTGCGCGCGGCCGGCGAGAAGGCGTTCTGCGCCGGCGGCGACATCCGCCAGCTCCACGACTGGGGCAAGGCGGGCGACCCCGCCGCCCGCGTCTTCTACGCCGACGAATACCGCCTCAACACCCTCATCAAGCGCTATCCCAAGCCCTATGTGGCGCTCGCCGACGGCATCGTCATGGGCGGCGGCGTCGGCCTTTCCGTCCACGGCAGCCACCGCGTCGCCGGCGAGAGGCTGATGTTCGCCATGCCGGAGACCGGCATCGGCTTCTTCCCCGACGTCGGCGGCACCTTTTTCCTGCCGCGCATGCCCGGCAAGGTCGGCACCTGGTTGGCGCTGACGGCCTCGCGGCTCGGCCAGGCCGATGCGCTGTGGTCGGGCTTCGCCACCCACGCCGCGCCGGCCTCCTCCTTCGACGCCATCATCGAGACGCTGGCCGAGACCGGCGACGCCGATGCGGCGCTTGCCGCCCATGCGGCCCCCGCCGGCGAACCGGCGCTGCCGGCGCTCCAACCCGTCATCGACCGCTGCTTTTCCGGCGGGACGGTGGAGGCGATCCTCGCCGCGCTCGACGCCGAAGCCGAAGCCGGGACGGGCGAGCACGCCGAGTGGGCGGCGAGGCAGGCGGCGACCATGCGCCAGAAGTCGCCGACCAGCCTGAAGATCGCGCTCAGGCAGATGCAGGTCGGCGCCGACGCCGATTTCGAGGAGTGCATGGCGACCGAATACCGCATCGTCACGCGGATCCTGCGCGGCGTCGACTTCTTCGAGGGCGTCCGCGCCGTCATCATCGACAAGGACAACGCGCCGGAGTGGCGGCCGGCGCGGCTCGACGCGGTGCCGGCCGCCGAGATCGACGCCTATTTCGCGCCTCTGCCGGACGAGCTCGACCTCGGCGGCATCGAAACGGGCTGAATCTCGCGCCACCGCGATTGACCGCGCTCCCGCTTTGCAACATACTCGGTAGTATGTTCCCGGAAGGAGGAGCCGGCATGGCGCTTGCGCGCAGGGAAAACGCCATTGTGCGCCGCAGCGTCCGCAGCGTTGCGGACGCGCCTGCTTTTTCCGCTCCCTTCCTTCCGCGACCGCGATTGACCGCCGACGGGACCGTGCGATTCCGGCTCGCGGCCCCGATTCCCGAGACAAGCGAACGAGGAAGCTGAAGAATGAGCGACTATGTGACTGTGGCGCATGATGGCGGGATCGCGATCATCACGCTCGACAACCCGCCGGTCAACGCGCTGAGCCACCACCTGCGCCAGCCGCTTTTCGCGGCCATCGAGGCCGCGCGCGACGACGACGCGGTGCAGGGCCTCGTCATCGCCTGCGCCGGGCGCACCTTCGTCTCGGGCGCCGACATCAGCGAGTTCGGCACCGACCGGGCGATGGCCAGCCCGAGCCTGCCGCAGCTGTGCGCCCTGCTGGAGACGCTGCGCAAGCCCACGGTCGCGGCCATCCACGGCACCGCGCTCGGCGGCGGGCTGGAGCTGGCGCTTTCCTGTCACTACCGCGTCGCCGACAAGGGCGCCAGGGTCGGCCTGCCGGAGGTCAAGCTCGGCATCCTGCCGGGCGCGGGCGGCACGGTGCGGCTGCCGCGCGTGGCCGGGCCGGAAAAGGCGGTGAAGATGATCGTTTCCGGCAGCCCGGTCGGCGCGGCCGAGGCGCTTTCCTCCGGCATCGTCGACGAGATCGCCGAGGGCGAGCTGACGGCGGCGGCGGTCGCCTTCGCCAGGCGGAAGGTCGCGGAAGGCGGGCCGCACCTTCCCGTGCGGGAGCGCAACGGGAAGCTGGAAGCCGCCCGCGCCGACCCGGCCGCGTTCGAGGCGGCGGTGAAGCAGGCGACGGCGAAGACGCGCGGGCTCGAAGCCCCGCTCGCCTGCGCGCAGGCGGTGCGCAACGCCGTCGAGCTTTCCTTCGACGACGCGCTTGCCAGGGAGCGCGAGCTGTTCGTGCAACTGGTTTCCGGCGTGCAGTCGCGCGCGCAGCGGCATCTGTTCTTCGCCGAGCGTGAGGCGGCCAAGGTCGCCGGCGTCGGCAAGGACGTCGCGGCGCGCCCGGTGAAGAAGGTCGGCATCATCGGCGCCGGCACCATGGGCGGCGGCATCGCCATGGCCTTCGCCAATGGCGGCTTCCCGGTCACCGTGCTGGAGGCGAACGAGGAGGCGCTCGATCGCGGCTTCGCCACCATCGAGAAGAACTATGCGATCTCGGTCGAGCGCGGCTCGCTGTCGGCCGAGGACAAGGCGGCCAGGCTTTCGCGCTTCTCGCGCACCACGGATTATGCCGACCTCGCCGACGCCGACCTCATCATCGAGGCGGTGTTCGAGGAGATGTCGGTCAAGAAGGAGGTGTTCGGCAAGCTCGACAAGATCGCCAAGGCCGGGGCGATCCTCGCCACCAACACCTCCTATCTCGACGTCAACGAGATCGCCTCCTTCACGTCGCGGCCGCAGGACGTGGTGGGGCTGCACTTCTTCTCGCCCGCCAATGTCATGAAGCTGCTCGAGATCGTGCGCGGCGACAAGACCGCGCCCGACGTGCTGGCGACGGTGCTGGGCGTGGCGCGAAAGATCGCCAAGGTGCCGGTGGTGGTGGGCGTGTGCCACGGCTTCGTCGGCAACCGCATGCTGGGCGCGCGCGGCGACGACCTCGAGCCGCTGCTGCTCGAGGGGGCCTCGCCCGAGCAGATCGACAAGGTGTTCACCGGGTTCGGCTTCCCGATGGGGCCGTTCGCGATGTGGGACCTGGCCGGCCTCGACATCGGCTGGCGCACCCGCAAGGCGCTCGGCAAGACGGCCGTGATCGCCGACGCGCTGTGCGAGGAGGGCCGCTTCGGCCAGAAGACCGGCAAGGGCATGTATCTCTACGAGAGCGGCTCGCGCACGCCCAGGCCCGACCCGCAGGTGGCGAGGCTGATCGAGGACAAGGCGCGCGAGCTCGGCATCGAGCGGCGCGCGATCAGCGACCAGGAGATCGTGGAGCGCACGCTCTATCCGATGGTCAACGAGGGCGCGCGCATCCTGGAGGAAGGGATCGCGGCGCGCCCGTCCGACATCGACATCGTGTGGGTCAACGGCTACGGCTTCCCCGTCGGCAAGGGCGGGCCGATGTTCTGGGCCGACATCGAGGGGCTGAAAACCGTCGTCGAGCGGCTCGACCACTGGCATGCGAAGACCGGCAAGGCCGTGTTCGAGCCCGCCGCGTCGCTGCGCCGGCTCGCCGAGACCGGCGGCAGCTTCTCTGCCCGTCCCGCCTGATCCCGTCCCGACCGAATCCGAAGGAGAGAACCATGACCGAGGCCGTAATCGTCTCCACCGCAAGAACGCCCATCGGCAAGGCCTATCGCGGCGGGCTCAACGACACGCCGGGGGCCGCGCTCGGCGGCCACGCCATCCGCCACGCGCTGGAGCGCTCCGGCCTCGACGGCGGCGAGATCGAGGACGTCGTGATGGGCTGCGCCATGCAGGAGGGCGCGACCGGCCTGAACGTCGCGCGCCGCGCCCTGCTCGCCGCCGGCCTGCCGGTGACGGTCGCCGGCACCACCATCGACCGCCAGTGCTCGTCGGGCCTGCAATCGATGGCGCTGCTCGCCAACGCCATCCGCAACGACGGCGTGATCGCCGGCATCGCCGGCGGGCTGGAATCGATCAGCCTGGTGCAGAACGACCACCGCAACACCTTCCGTCTGGTGGACGAGGCGGTGATGGCGGTGAAGCCGGAAGTCTACATGCCGATGATCGACACCGCCGAGGTGGTGGCCAAGCGCTACGGCATCAGCAGGGAGCGGCAGGACGAGTACGGGCTGGAAAGCCAGCGCCGGGTGGCCGCCGCCCGCGAGGCCGGCCGCTTCGCCGCCGAGATCGCCCCGATCAGGGCGCGCATGGCCGTGGTCGACAAGGAGACCAAGGAAGTCAGCCATCGCGAGGTCGAGATCGCCCATGACGAGGGCCCGCGCGCCGACACCACGGCCGAGGGGCTCGCCGGGCTGAAGCCGGTGCGCGAGGGCGGCACGATCACCGCCGGCAACGCCAGCCAGCTTTCCGACGGCGCCTCGGCCAACGTGATGATGAACGCGAAGGAGGCCGAGAAGCGCGGGCTTGCCCCGCTCGGCATCTTCCGCGGCTTCGCCGTCGCCGGCTGCGAGCCCGACGAGATGGGCATCGGCCCGGTCTTCGCCGTGCCGCGCCTGCTCGAGCGCCACGGCCTCAAGGTCGACGACATCGGCCTGTGGGAGCTGAACGAGGCCTTCGCCGTGCAGGTCATCTACTGCCGCGACCGGCTCGGCATCGACCCGCAGAAGCTCAACGTCGACGGCGGCGCCATCGCCGTCGGCCACCCCTACGGCATGTCGGGCTCGCGCCTTGCCGGCCACGCGCTGATCGAGGGCAAGCGCCGCGGCGTGAAATACGCGGTGGTGACCATGTGCATCGGCGGCGGCATGGGCGCGGCCGGCCTGTTCGAGATCGCCTGAGGGACACGCCATGGATCTTCGCTACACGCCGGAAGAACTCGCCTTCCGCGACGAGGTGCGCGCCTTCCTCGCCGAGAACCTGCCGGACGACATCCGCCGGCGGCTGGTCGACGGCGAGCACGGCAACAAGGAGGACCTCGTCGCCTGGTCGCGCATCCTCAACGCCAGGGGCTGGGCCGTGCCGCACTGGCCGGTAAAGTACGGCGGCACGGGCTGGGACCCGATGCGGCAGTACATCTTCCTCGAGGAGACGCAGAAATGGCCGGCGCCGCAGCCGCTGGCCTTCGGCGTCAACATGGTCGGCCCGGTCATCTACACCTTCGGCAGCGAGGCGCAGAAGGCGCGCTACCTGCCGCGCATCGCCAATCTCGACGACTGGTGGTGCCAGGGCTTCTCCGAGCCCGGCGCGGGCTCCGACCTCGCCTCGCTGAGGACGCGCGCGGTGCGCGACGGCGACCACTACATCGTCAACGGCCAGAAGACGTGGACGACGCTGGCGCAATATGCCGACTGGATCTTCTGCCTGGTGCGCACCGACACCGACGCCAAGAAGCAGGAGGGCATCTCCTTCCTGCTGATCGACATGAAGACGCCGGGCATCGAGGTGCGCCCCATCGTCACCATCGACGGCGGCCGCGAGGTCAACGAGGTGTTCCTCACCGACGTGCGCGTGCCGGTCGAAAACCTGGTCGGCCAGGAGAACAAGGGCTGGGACTACGCCAAGTTCCTGCTCGGCAACGAGCGCACCAACATCGCGCGCGTCGGCATGTCCAAGCAGCGCATCGCGCGCATCCGCGAGCTGGCGGCGCTGGAGATGTCGGGCGGGCGGCCGCTGATCGAGGACGAGCGCTTCCGCGAGAAGCTGGCGACGGTCGAGATCGAGCTGAAGGCGCTGGAGCTGACCCAGCTTCGCGTCGTGGCCGCCGACGCCAGGCGCGGCAACACCGGCAGGCCGGACCCCGCCTCCTCGATCCTCAAGATCAAGGGCTCGGAGATCCAGCAGGCGACCACGCATCTGCTGATGCAGGTGATGGGGCCGCACGCGCTTCCCTATCACGACCACGAGCTGGAGGGCACCAACGAGCCGCCCATCGAGCCGGACTACGCGGCCTCCGCCGCGCCGTCCTACTTCAACTACCGCAAGGTCTCGATCTACGGCGGCTCGAACGAGATCCAGAAGAACATCATCGCCAAGGCCGTACTGGGGTTCTGACCATGGATTTCGACCTTACAGAAGAACAGTCCATCCTGAAGGACTCGCTCGACCGGCTGCTTTCCGAGCATTACGGCTTCGAGGAGCGCCGCCGCATCATGGCCTCGCCCGAGGGTTTCAGCGCCGCGATGTGGAGCCGCTATGCCGAGATGGGGCTGATGGCGCTGCCCTTCGCGGAAGGCGACGGCGGCCTCGGCGGCACGCCGGTCGAGACCATGATCGTCATGGAGGCGTTCGGCCGGGCGCTGACGCTCGAACCCTATCTGCCCACCGTGGTGCTCGGCGGCGCGCTCATCCGCTTCGGCGGCAGCGACGCCCAGCGCGCCGAGCTGGTGCCGGCGGTGGCGGAAGGCGCGCTCAGGCTCGCCTTCGCCCAGGGCGAGCGCAACTCGCGCTTCGACCTCCACCATGTCGAGACGCTTGCCGCGAAGGACGGCGCCGGCTGGCGCATCTCGGGGAAGAAGTTCGTCGTCATCGGCGGCGACAGCGCCGACAGGCTGTTCGTCACCGCCCGCACGGCGGGCTCCGCGCGCGAGGAGGGCGGCATCGGCGTCTTCCTCGTCGATGCGAAGGCGCAAGGGGTCTCGGTGCGCGGCTACCGCACGCAGGACGGCCAGCGCGCGGCCGAGGTGACGTTCGACAATGTCGCCGTCGGGGCGGACGCCGCGTTCGGCGATCCCGAAGGCGGGCTCGCGCTCGCGCGCCGCGCCGTCGATGCGGGCATCGCCGCGCTCTGCGCCGAGGCGGTGGGTGCGATGGGGGCGATGCACGCGCTCACCGTCGACTACCTCAAGGTGCGCAAGCAGTTCGGCGTTCCCATCGGCGGCTTCCAGGTGTTGCAGCACAAGGCCGTCGACATGTTCGTCGCCATCGAGCAGGCGCGCTCCATGGCCCTCTACGCCACGTCGGTGGCCGACAGCGACGACGAGGCCGAGCGCGCGCCCGCCATCCATGCCGCCAAGGCCGAGATCGGGCGCGGCGGCCGGCTCTGCGGCGAGAACGCCATCCAGCTCCACGGCGGCGTCGGCATGACCATGGAATACGCCGTCGGCCATCACTTCAAGCGGGTGACGATGATCGACGCCACCTTCGGCGACGCCGACCACCATCTGCGCGCGCTGGCGGCGAGGGGTGGATTGTTCCAGGCCGCCTGAGCCGGCGGAGAACGGATTTCCCGCACAAGCGGGAAATCCGGCCCTTCCTGTCTTGGCAAGATGCGGCCGCGCGCCTAGATCAGTGCCCGATCAACTCCGGGAAACGCAGCGCCATGACCTTCCGCCAGATCACCGACGACTATTTCGTTGCGCCGCAGATCGGCGTCGAGGACATCGCCCGCATCAGGGAGGCCGGCTTCAGGAGCGTGATCTCCAACCGGCCCGACAGCGAGGACGGGACGGTGCCGCACGACGCCATCGAGGCGGCGGCGCGCGCGGCGGGGCTTGCGTTCCGCTACATCCCCGTCGTCAGCGGGCAGATGACGCAGCAGAACGTCGACGAGCAGGCGCGCGCGCTCGCCGAGCTGCCGAAGCCGGTACTGGCCTATTGCCGCTCGGGTACGCGCTGCACCAACCTCTACGCGCTGGTGCGGCAGCAGTACGGCTGACCCGCCCTCAATACAGCCACCTCACCATGAACAGCGACAGCGCCGGGAAGGCGACGAGGATGACCGTGCGCACGATGTCCGACAGGACGAAGGGCGTCACCCCGCGATAGGTGGCGAGGATGGGGATGTCCTTGGCCATCGAGTTGATGACGAAGAGGTTCATGCCCACCGGCGGCGTGATCAGCCCGACCTCGACCACCACCAGGACGAGGATGCCGAACCAGATGGCGAAATCCTCCGCGCCCATGCCGAAGTCCAGCCCGCCGACGAGCGGGAAGAAGATCGGCACGGTGAGCAGGATCATGGACAGCGAATCCATGAAGCAGCCGAGCACGAGGTAGAAGACCAGGATGCCGGCCAGCACCGCAAAGGGCGAGAAGCCCTGCCCGGTGATGAAGGCGGCGGCCTCGGCCGGAAGCTGCGACAGCGCCAGGAAGCTGTTGTAGATCGCCGCGCCGAAGACGATGAAGAAGATCATCGCCGTCGAGGTCGCGGTGGCGAGGATGGCCTCGATGAGCGTCCGGCGCGTCAGGCCGCCATTCGCAAGCGCGATCAGCCCGGTGCCGGCCGCGCCCACGGCGGCGCCCTCCGTCGGCGTGAACCAGCCGGCGTAGATGCCACCGACCACGGCGAGGAACACGGCCGCCACCGGCCAGACCTCGGCGAGCGCGGCGAGGCGTTCCCGCCAGGGCTGGCGCGGGCTCGACCCGGCGGATTCGGGATAAAGCCGCACATAGAGCGAGATCGCCACCATGTAGCCGACGGCCGCCAGCACGCCCGGCACGAAGGCGGCCACGAACAGCTTGGCCACGTTCTGCTCGGCCAGGATGGCGTAGATGACCAGCACCACCGAGGGCGGGATCAGCACGCCGAGCGTGCCGCCGGCGGCAAGCGTGCCGGTGGCGAGCGCGCCCGAATAGCCGTAGCGCCTCAGCTCCGGCAGCGCCACCTGCGCCATGGTGGCGGCGGTGGCGAGCGAGGAGCCGCAGATGGCGCCGAAGCCGGCGCAGGCGCCGATGGCCGACATCGCCACCCCGCCGCGGCGGTGGCCGAGGAAGGCGTTGGCGGCGCGGAACAGCGCCTGCGACATGCCGCCGAGCGAGGCGAACTGGCCCATGAGCAGGAAGAGCGGCACGATCGACAGCGAGTAGCTGGAGAAGGTCGAGTAGGTCTCGACCTTGAGCCGCGACAGGATCGGCGCCGTCGTGCCCATGACGAGCCAGGTGCCGACGAGCCCGCATGAGAGCATGGCGAGCCCGATCGGGATGCGCAGGAAGATCAGCCCCAGCAGCACCGGGAACGACCAGAGACCGAGCTCGAGATTGCTCAAGGAGCGCCTCCCGCGCTGCCGGGCGCGTCGTCCCCCGCATCGTGGGCCGCCGCATCGCCGGCCGCCGCGAGAAGCTCGCGCAGGCGCAGCGCCACGACGCAGAACGAGACGAGGACGCCCGCCGCTGCGGCGGCGAACGCGGCGGCGAAGCTCCACCACAGCGGGAACTGGAGGATGAAGGTCGTCTCGTGATAGCGCAGCTTGTCCCACATGCCGTGCCACAGCCGCCAGGCGATCAGCACCACCACCAGCGTCATCAGGAGCTCGGCGGCAAGGTCGATGGCGCGGTTGGCGCGCTCCGGCAGCGCCCGGGTGAAGACGTCGACCGTGGCGTGGCCGCGCCGCAACTGGCACCACGGCAGGAAGGCGAACACGGCGAAGGCCGTCAGCGCCTCGACCAGCTCGAAATCGCCGGGGATGGGCCCGAGCCCCTGGCGCGTCAGCGCGCGGCCGGCGATGCTGGTGACGGTGAGGCCGGTGACGGCGACGAGCGCCAGCCCGCCCAGCATGGCCAGCCAGCGCGCGAGCGCTTCGGCGACGGCCGGGATCCTCATCGCGCCTCCCCTGCCCCGCCCGCCCTATTGCTGCGCGGTATATTTCGCGATCAGCTCCCGCGCCTCGTCGACCAGCGCCTGCCCGTCGATGCCGCGCCCGTTCATCTCGGCGATCCAGCCGTCGATCACCGGCCGGGAAGCGGCTTTCCAGGCCGCGACCTCGTCGGCGTCGAGCTCGACGATGGTGTTGCCGCGGTCGACGGCAAGCTGGCGCGCCGGGCCGTCGTAATGCTCCTGCGTGCGGCCGAACAGGCCGGAAACCTCGCGGCCGGAATTGTCGTCGATGATCTTGCGCAGCTCCTCGGGCAGGCTCTCGTAGCGCGCCTTGTTCATGGCCAGCACGAAGGTGGCGGTGTAGAGCGCCTCGCCGCCGGCGAACTCCGTGTGGTGGCTGACGAGCTCCTCGACCTTGACCGAGGGCGCGACCTCCCACGGGATGACGGCGCCGTCGATGACGCCGCGCGACAGCGCCTCGGTGACGGCGGGAACCGGCATGCCGACCGGCGTGGCCCCCAGCTCGCCGAGCAGCGTGTTGATGATGCGGCTCGGCGCGCGCAGCTTCATGCCGCGCAGGTCCTGGAGCGTCTCCACCGGCCGGCTGGAATGGATGACGCCGGGGCCGTGGACCCAGGTGGCGAGGATGTGGACGTCGGCGAACTCGCCGTCCTTCATGTGCTTCTCGAACATGTCCCAATAGGCCTTCGAGGCGGCCTCGGCATTGCTCATCATGAAGGGAAGCTCGAACACCTCGGTCGTGGGGAAGCGGCCGGGCGTGTAGCCGGGCAGCGTCCAGACGATGTCGACGGTGCCGTCCTGAGCCTGGTCGATCAGTTGCGGCGGCGTGCCGCCGAGCTGCATGGCCGGATAGCGCTCGATCCTGATGCGGCCGCCCGACTGCGCCTCGACCCGGTCGGCCCAGGGATAGAGCAGATTGGTGGGAACGTTGGCCTGCGCCGGCAGGAACTGGTGAAGCCGCAGGGTCACCTCCTGCGCCGAAGCGGCCGCGGGCGCGGCCATCCATGCGGCCGCCGCGAGCGCGGCCGCGGCCGCGAGCGAGCGTATCGACAAGGGCTTCATCTCATCCTCCCTGAAAGCCGGGGCAATCCGCCGCGCGCAGGCGCGACTCTGGCGGTCGTGGTCAGCTCGATAGCACCCCGGCGGCCCACCGGAAAAGGTACAAGAACCCGAAGCCCACGAGAATGACGAGAAGGCGCATGTTCATGCGCCGGCGCAGCGCCTGCGTCTCCTCGTCCCTCGCCACGCCGACGTTGAAGGCGACGGGAACGAGGTTGGCGTAGCCCGGCAGGCCGCGCTTGAGCAGCGGGCGGCCGGAGCGCGCCTCGATGCGATAGCACAGGCGCGCGGCCGAGATCAGCACGGCGACGGTTGCCACGCCCCACAGGCCGGCTATCACGAAGAAAAGCACGGGATAGTCCGGCTCGGGCGTCATTCCCGGTCCTGCCTCGCATCGATGGTCGCCGGCGCACTCTAGTGCGTCGGGCGGCCCGCGCCAATGGGCCGGCGCGGCCCGTCGCGCGGCCTGTTCAGCCGGAGGCGCGCGCCTGCTCCTCCAGCACCTGCCCGTCCTGCGCGCCCTGCCAGCGCCGTCGCGCGCTCAGCCATTCGCGCGCCTGGGCCTTCGGCATCGGGAAGGCGATCGAGTAGCCCTGCACCTGATCGCAGCCGAGCGACATCAGCGACGACAGCTCGGCCTCGGTCTCCGCGCCCTCGGCGACGATGGCGATGCCGAGGCCGCGCGCCAGATCGGCGATGGCGCGCACGATCTTGGCGTTCTCGCCGTCGAGGTCGATGTTGTGGACGAAGCGCCGGTCGATCTTCAGCCGGTCGATCTCGCTCGGGCTGACATGGCTGAGCGAGGCGTAGCCGGTGCCGAAATCGTCGAGCTCCAGATGCACGCCCCTGGCCCTGATCTCGCGCAGCTTGGCGGCGATGCCGGTCTTCTCGTCGTCGAGGATCACCGATTCGACGATCTCCAGCGACAGCTTGTGCGGCGGCAGGCCGGCCTCGTCCAGCCTGGCAAACAGGAAATCGATGAAATCGGGCTCGCGCAGCTCGGTGCCGGAGACGTTGATCGCCAGCCGCCCGAACTCGATGCCGGCGCGGTGCCAGCTTGCTGCCTCGCCGACGGCCTTGCGCACGACGATGCGGCCGATCGCCGGCATGAAGCCGGCCTTCTCGGCCACGGGGATGAACTCGTCCGGCCGCACCATGCCGCGCCGGGGGTGACGCCAGCGCACCAGCGCCTCGACGCCGGCGATGCCGCCGTCGGCCAGCGAGACCTGCGGCTGGAAGTAGACGGAGAACTGCTCGGCGGCGATGGCCTCGGCGAGGTCGTGCTCGAGCTGCTTGCGGTGCTCCAGCTCCTGTCGCAGCTCGCCGGAGAAGAAGGCGAAGGAGCCGCCGCCCTGGCGCTTGGCGGCGTAGAGCGCGAGGTCGGCATGGACGAGAAGGTCGGAGGCGTTGTCGGCATCGACCGGATAGACCGCGATGCCGGCGCTGGCGCCGCACGCGATGGTCGCGCCCTCGTGGAGGATCGGCTGGTTGATCCTGTCGAGGATGCGGCGCGCCATGTCGTCGATGTCGCGCGTCGAGCCCGCCGCCGGCATGACCATGACGAACTCGTCGCCGCCCAGGCGGGCGCAGATGTCGGAATCGCGGCAGGCCGCGCGCATGCGCTGCGCGGTGGTGGTGAGCACGAAGTCGCCGGCGGCGTGGCCGAGCGTGTCGTTGATCTGCTTGAAGCGGTCGAGGTCGATCTGGATGACCGCCAGCCGCTCGCCGCGCCGCTGCGCCGACTTCAGAAGCACCTCGAAATGGTCGCGCATGAAGATGCGGTTGTGCAGGCCGGTCAGCGCGTCGTGGGCGGCGATGAAGGCCATGGAGTTGCGCGCCTCGACCAGCTCGCTGGTGCGGCGCCTGATGACCGCCGTCATCGGGCGGAAGATGAACAGCGCGATCAGGCAGATCACGACGATCTTGGCGTAGAACAGCATGCGGTGGACGTCGAGCATGCGGTCGAGGAGCTTCTGGGAGTCGGCGGCGAGATGCTCGCCGAGCGCGGTGTAGCCGTCGAGCGCCGCGCCCGCCACGGTGTCGTCGAGCAGCGCCCGCTCGGCCCCGCCCTGATAGCCGCCGCCCGGGTCGATCAGGCCCGAATGCGTCTCCAGCGCCGAGACGATGCGCCAGCCGTTGGCGGCGAGGTTGGAGGTGAAATAGTCGAGATGGTGCGGCGAGGAGAACAGGATCGCGCCGACGGTCGGGGCGGCGGCGGGCGAGGAGCCGTCGGCATGGGTGACCTCGAGGATATGGTCGTAGTTCCTCTCGAACTGCCTGGTCGAGGCGCGCAGCGAGGCGATCAGCGATTGCTGGACCTCGGGCGTCGCCATCCGCGCCGCGTTGGAGAGGAACACGATGCGCTGCGACAGCGTCTTTTGCGCGTCGACCAGCGCCATCAGCGCATCGTCGCGCTGGTGCGCCGCCATCATGTGCTGGAGCTGCAGATAGGTGGCCAGCGCCATCGCCGCGACGATCGACAGCGCCACCCAGTAGGCGCTCCTGATGAAAAGGATCAGCCTGTCGGCGCCCGTGCGCCGCCCCCCGGTCGATGCCATCAAATCCGTACCCCCCTCGGCTACGGCATTTCCACACGCCGCCATTGCAGCATCGAGAGGTTAAGAATCGGCGTGGACGGCCCGGCGGGCCGGGGCCCGGCCGCGACATTCGGATGGAATGGTTAGCGATCCGTTCAGCCGGCGGCATGGATGGGGCGAGGCCGGCGACGGCCTGACTCGCCGGCGCGAATCCCTCTATGATGGGGCATGGCCATCCGTCACCTTTCCGAGACCGTCATCAACCGCATCGCCGCCGGCGAGGTGATCGAGCGGCCGGCGAGCGTGGTCAAGGAGCTGGTGGAGAACGCGCTCGATGCGGGTGCCGCGCGCATCGAGATCGCCACCGCCGGCGGTGGGCTTTCCTTCATCCGCGTCGGCGACGATGGTTCCGGCATGGACGCCCGCGACCTCGCGCTCAGCGTCGAGCGCCACTGCACCTCGAAGCTTTCCGACGACATCGACGCCATCCGCTCGCTCGGCTTCCGCGGCGAGGCGCTGCCGTCGATCGGCTCGGTGGGCAAGCTTACGATCCGCTCGCGCACGCAAGGGGCCGACAGCGGCCACGAGATCGCGGTCACCGGCGGGCGCGTCTCGCCGGTCAGGCCGGCGGCCGCCAATCGCGGCACGCTGGTCGAGGTGCGCGACCTGTTCTTCGCCACGCCGGCGCGGCTGAAGTTCATGAAGGGCGAGCGCGCCGAGGCCGGCGCCATCACCGAGACGGTCAGGCGCACGGCGATCGCCTTCCCGCAGGTGCGCTTCACCCTGTCGGGAAGCGACCGCGCGACGCTCGACCTTTGTGCCTGCGACAGCCACGAGGCGCGCGTCGCCCAGGTGATCGGCCGCGAGTTCGCCGACAACGCGCTCGCCATCGAGGCCGAGCGCGAGGGCGTGCGGCTTTCCGGCTTCGCCTCCATTCCCGCCTTCAGCCGCGCCAACTCGCTGCACCAGTATCTCTACGTCAACGGCCGGCCGGTGCGCGACCGCTGGCTGGCAGGCGCGCTGCGCGGCGCCTATGCCGACGTCCTGCCGCGCGACCGCCACGCCGTCGCCGCGCTGTTCCTCGAGCTCGACCCGACGCTGGTCGACGTCAACGTCCACCCGGCCAAGGCCGACGTGCGCTTCCGCGATCCGGGGCTGGTGCGCGGGCTGATCGTCGGCTCGATCCGCGAGGCGCTGGCGCGCTCGGGCGTGCGCGCAGCCACCACTGGCGCGGCGGCGATGCTGGCGGCCTTCCGCCCCGGCGGCATGGAAGGGGCCGGCGAATGGAGGGGCGGCGGCTTCGGCGAAGGCCCGGCCCCGTCCGTTCGCGGCTGGGAGGCGCGGCCGCCGGCATCCGGCGGCTTCGACGCCGCCGCCTCGTTCCAGCGGCCGCTGGGCTTCGGCGAGACGGCGCAGGCGGTGCTGGAGCCCGGCGCCGACGCCCGCGCCGGCATGGCCGAGGCCGCGCCGGAACTCACCGCGCGGCCGCTGGGGGCGGCGCGCGCCCAGGTTCACGAGAACTACATCGTCGCCCAGACCGGGGATTCGCTGATCATCGTCGACCAGCACGCCGCCCACGAGCGCCTCGTCTACGAGGCGCTGAAGCAGGCGCTTTCGGCGCGCGCCGTGCCCTCGCAGATGCTGCTCCTGCCGGAGATCGTCGACCTGGCCGAGGAGGATGCCGGCCGCCTCGCCGGCCATGGCGAACTGCTTGCGCGTTTCGGGCTGGAGCTGGAGCGCTTCGGCCCCGGCGCGGTGGCGGTGCGGGCGACGCCCTCCATGCTGGGCGCGGTCGACGTGCCGCAACTGGTGCGCGACCTTGCCGACGAGATCGCCGAGAGCGACACGGTCGAGACGCTGAAGGAGCGGCTCGACGCCATCGCCGCCACCATGGCGTGCCACGGCTCGGTGCGCTCCGGCCGCAGGCTCAGGCCCGACGAGATGAACGCGCTCTTGCGCCAGATGGAGGCGACGCCCGGCTCCGGCACCTGCAACCACGGCCGGCCGACCTATGTCGAGCTGAAGCTCAGCGACATCGAGCGGCTGTTCGGCCGCCGCTGAGCCTGCCGCCATGGGGCCGCAATCGCGCGGCAATGGCGCGCTGGAAGGCAACGAAGCATCGGCTTGACGAAGCAAAGGCGGGGCCCATGGACGCAATCGACATCGCTTTCCGCCTCGCGGGCGGCTTCTACCTTTTTGCCGGATGGTTCGGCCTGCGCGCGATCCTGATGGACTCGGTGCTCGACAAGGCGCTGGCCGCGCTGTCGGCCGGCAAGGAGGACCCGAAGGAGCGCGGGCGACGCTGGGTCGTCGGTGCGTCGACGGTGCTGGTGGGCGCCAGCGGCGCGGCGCTGATGACGATGAGTGCCTGGGCGCTGCCGCTGTTCCTGACGAGCGTGGCCGCGCAGGCGATCTGGATCGCCGGCGCGCGGCGCATCTTCATCCCGGCGGAGGACGACGACGAGGCCTCGCGCAGGCAGCTCGTCAACGCGGCGATCCTCTACAGCGCCGTCGCGGTGGGCGTGGCGTGGCTGTGGAGCCAGGGCCGGCTCGCGCCCTTCGACGAACCGGTCGGCGTCGTCGTCACGGCGCTGGCCGCCTCGGGGCTGGCGCTGTGGTTCGTCTACCACATGGCGTGGGACGCGCCCTCGCTGCCGTCCTTCGACCCGCCGCCGGACGAGGAGGAAGACGACAGGCAAGCGCCGGCGCGCATCGTCATTGCGCCCAAATTCGGCTGGCAGCCGCTGGTCAACGCCGATACGGGCAAGCGCTTCAGCCACCTCTACTGGGTGGAGGAAAGCCTCGCCCACCGCATCGAGGAATGGGACGACGGCTTCCAGAGCGCTTTTTCCGCCGACGACGCCCCGCGGGGCCCCGACTTCCCCTCGCCGCAGGACGAGGCGGCATGGCGCGCGGAAGGGCTGGCCATCGCGGAGGCGCTCAAGGACATCTACGGCCCCGACAGCGTGACCTTCGGCCCGGGCTGGGACGGGCATCGAGGCGGGGACGCTTGACCTTTCGCCGCTTTTGTGGCGGAACCGGGCGAGCAGGAAGGCATGACGACATGAACCGTTTCGAAGGACCCGGCGGCCGGGAAGCGCGCATCCGCTATCTGGACGGCGATTTCCAGGTGCTGTCGCCCGGCACTTTCGTGCGCTGCGCCGTCACCGGCGACATCATCCCGCTCGACGAGCTGAAATACTGGAGCGTGGCGCGGCAGGAAGCCTATGCCAGCGCCACGGTGTCGCTGGCGCGCGAGCTGGAGCTGAACCCCGGCCTGCGCAAGCGCTAACCCCTCACCCCTGCAATCTGCGCCGCCGCCAGGCTTCCAGCGTCTCGGCGACGATGGCGCGCGGGGCGCTGGCGACATCGAACACGGCCTCGATCTCGATCACCCTCGCGCGCCGCTTCAGCTCGGCCAGCGCCTCGCCGCCATGGTCGAGCCTGACCGCGTCCTTGGCGGTGGTGACGATCTCCAGCCCCTGCGCACCGGCGGTGGACAGAAGGTCCTGCGCATCGAACTCGCTGTAGAAATGATGGTCGCCGAAGCTCCTCGCCACCGCGACCTCGCCGCCCACGGCCCCGACCGTGTCGAAGAACTTGCCCGGATCGCCGATGCCGGCGAAGGCGAGGCACCTTTTCCCCGAGATGCCCCCGGGCGGCTTCGCGCGCACATGAGCCTCGAAGAACGGCCGGCCGGCGCGGGCGGCCTGGCGCAGCACCGCGTTGGCGCCGTCGCCCTCGCCCACCTTGAGCACGCCGTGCGCGTGGCGCATCTGCTCGACCAGGCCGGCGCGCATCGGCCCGGACGGGATGACGTGGCCGTTGCCGATGCCGCGGCGGGCGTCGACCACGAGCAGCGCGTAGTCGATATGGATGCGCGCGCTCTGGAAGCCGTCGTCCATGATGAGGAAGTCGCAGCCTCGGGCGAGAAGCGCGCGGGCGCCGGCGGCACGGTCGGCGCTGACGGCGACGGGTGCGGCCCGGGCGAGCAGCAGCGGTTCGTCGCCGACATGGCGGGCGCTGTCGTGCGCGGGATCGACGAGATGCGGCGGGCCGGAGACCGAGCCGCCATGGCCGCGCGACAGGATGCCGGGTTTCAGCCCCATGGCGGCGGCCTGCCCGGCGAGCGCGATCGCCACCGGCGTCTTGCCCGAGCCGCCCACCGTCAGGTTGCCGATGCACAGCACGGGGGCCGCGATCTTCTCGCGCGGGGCGTTGCGCAGCCTGCGCGCGGCGACGGCGCCATAGGCGCGCGAGAACGGCCACAGCGCCCAGGCCTGCCAGCCGGCGCGCTCCCACCAGAACGGCGGCGCCTCGCTGACCATCACCTCACCGCTTCGCGCCCGCTGACGATTCCAGACGCGCCTGCACGATCAGCGGGTTGACGAAGGGCTCGAGCGCCAGGAGCGTGCGCGACAGCGCGCCGCGCATGCCCTCGACCGTGCGGCGGCCGGCCTGCATCATCTTGTGCCGCTCGGCCTCGTTGGTGAGCAGGTAGTTGACCGCGCCGGCCAGCACCTCCTTGTCGCGCACGAAGCGCGCGCCCCCGCTCGCCGCCAGCTTCTGGTAGGCCTCGCGGAAGTTCTGCACGTTGCGGCCGGACAGCACGGCAGTGTCGAGCATGGCCGGCTCCAGCGGGTTCTGCCCGCCCTGGCCGGTGAGCGAGCGCCCGACGAAGGCGATCTCGGTCAGCCTCAGATAGAGCCCCATCTCGCCGATGGTGTCGCCGAGGAAGATGTCGGTGCCGGGCGCGACATGGTCCCTCGTGCTGCGGCGCGCCACGGACAGTCCGGCCTGGGCGCAGGCGGCGGCCACGGCGTCGGCGCGCTCGGGGTGGCGCGGCACGATCATCGTCAGAAGGTCGGGATGGCGGACGCGCAGGCGCCGGTGCACCTCGATGGCGGCTTCCTCCTCGCCGTCATGGGTGGAGACGGCGGCCCACACCTTGCGGCGGCCGATCTCGCCCCTGAGCCGGGCAAGCTCGGCCTGGTCGGCCGGCGGCTCGACCGTGTCGCCCTTGAGGTTGCCCGAGACCGTGACCGGGCGCGCGCCGAGCTGGCGGAAGCGCTCGGCGTCGACGTCGGACTGGGCGATGACGTGGGCGAGGTTCTCGAACAGCGCCTCGGCGAGATAGCTGCGCTTCGACCAGTTGGCGAAGGAGCGGTCGGAAAGCCGTCCGTTGACGAGGACCTGCGGCACGCGCCGCGCGCCGAGCTCGAGGATCGTCATCGGCCAGATCTCCGATTCGGCCATCACGGCGAGGTCGGGCGACCAGTGGTCGAGGAAGCGGCTGACGGCGGGCTTGAGGTCGAGCGGCACGTACTGGTGGATGATGCGCTCGCCGAGGCGCTCGCGCGCCACCTGCGCCGAGGTCACGGTGCCGGTGGTCAGCACGATGTTGATGCCGTGGCCGAGCAGGCGCTCGATCAGCGGCACGACGGCGATGGTCTCGCCGACGCTCGCCGCGTGTATCCAGATCAGCGGGCCTTCGGGGCGCGGCCGGCCGGCGCGGCCGTAGCGCTCGCGGCGGCGGCTGTGCTCCTCCTTGCCCTTGCTGGCGCGCCAGGCGACATAGCCGCCGATGACCGGATAGGCGGCGGCCCCGGCCCAGCGATAGGCGGTCAGCATGGCGCGTGCCCAGCGCTCGCTCATGTCTCCTCGCCGTCCGCCAGCCGGTAGGCGCGCAGGGTCGCCGCGTTCAGCGCCTGCGTCACCGCGCGCCGCTTGTCTTCCATCTCCTGCGGGCCGGCGTCGGCGGCCACGCGGATCGGCTCGCCGATGACCAGCGCCTTGCGTCCGAAAGGCAGGTTGATCGTGGTCTTGTCCCATGTCTTCTCCAGCACCTTGCGGCGGCTGGTGGCGACCGCGATCGGCACGATCGGCCGGCCCGAAATCTTGGCGAGCGTGACGATGCCCAGCCCCGCCTCGCGCGGGGTGCCGTGCGGTATGTCGGCGATCATGGCGACATTGGTGCCGGCGTCGAGCGTCTTCTTGAGCGCGATCAGCGCGCGCGCGCCGCCCTTGTCGGCGCGGTGCTCGCCCTCGCGCCCGCCGGAGCCGCGCACCACGCCGAAGCCGAGCTTCTCGGCGACGCGGGCGTTGATCTCGGCGTCGGCGCTGCGCGAGAACAGCGCCACCATCCTGTTGCCGCGCGGGTTGATGGCCGGGGCCAGCAGGTGCTGGCCGTGCCAGAAGGCGGCGATGGCGGGCGTGTAGTCCCTGACCGCGGCCTCGACGTCGTCGGAGCCGGCCACCGTCGCATTGGTGCGGTGGACGAGCCTCACCGCGCCGGCGATCAGGCCGACCAGCAGCGTCCTGGCCACGCGCGAGCGGGCGAGCGGCTGGCGCACCTTCTTCCACAGGCGCTTCAGCGGGCGCGAACGGGGCCTGCCTTCCTGCACGCGCACCTTGGCCAAGGTTGAAACGGCCTCCTGATCCATGCTTCCTGCGGCGCTACTTCGTATCGGGCTCGAGCAGGCGGTGCAGATGGGCAATGAAGTAGCGCATATGCGCATTGTCCACCGTCGCCTGGGCCCTGGCTTTCCATGCAAGTTCGGCAGATTTGTAGTCGGGATAGATTCCCACGATGTCGAGTTCGTCAAGGTTGCGGAACTCGGTGCTGTCGAGCGACTTCAACTCGCCACCGAACACGAGGTGGAGAAGCTGCTTCTTCGCGTTTCCTTCGGACATATCCGGTCGCCTGTACGATGAACCTTCGGCGCGGCCTGCACGGCCGGCGCAGTGCGTCTTCCTCTAGAGGAATTCGTTACGTTTTGAAACCGTGCCGTGATGCCCAATCTTCCCGGCCGGGCGGCGGGCCGGCGATGACGGCCCTCATCTGCGCCAGCAACGGCCCGCTGCCCGCCGCCAGCGCGCCGTGGCGCGGGTTCTTCCCGGCATAGGCGGGCGCGGCGCCGTCGCGCTCCACCAGCGCGCCGCCGGCGCGGCGCAGGATCAGGTCGGCGGCGGCAAGGTCCCAGTCGTGCGAATCGGGCTTGACGAAGGTGGCGTCGAGCGCGCCCTTGGCCACCATGGCGATGCGGTAGGCAAGCGAGGGGATGTAGGGGATGTCCGGGCCGCTGCGCAGGAAGGCGGGGGCGGCCTGCAGCATCGCCTTCGGCCCGGCGACGCGCGGCGTGCGGGACGTCGCGCCCGTCACGGCGATGGCCTCGCCGTTGAGCAGCGCCGGCCCGTGCGCGCCCGCCTCGTAGAACTCGGCCTTGGCCGGGCATTCGAGAACGCCCGCCAGCGGCAGGCCGTCCTCGACCACGGCGATCGACACGCACCAGGTGCTGCGGCCGTCGATGAAGGCGCGGGTGCCGTCGATGGGGTCGACGACGAAGGTGCGGCGCGCCGAAAGCCGCTCGAGGTTGTCGGCCGTCTCCTCCGACAGCCAGCCGTAATCCGGCCGGGCGGCCGACAGCGTCTCGCGCAGGAAGGTGTCGACGGCGATGTCGGCGGCGCTGACCGGCGAGGCGCCGTCCTTCATCCACACCTCGGGGTCGTTGCGGAAATAGCGCATGGCGATGCCGCCGGCCTCGCGCGCGGCGTCGCGGATCAGCGCCAAGTCGGCGGCAAGGGACTTCGCTGTCGTGTCAATCGCCGGCAAGGGTCATCCCCTCGATCAGCAGCGTGGGCGCGGCCGTGCCGAAATCGCGGTCGAGGTCGTCGGCGGGCACCATGTTCATGAACATGTCCTTCAAATTGGCCGCGATCGTCACCTCGGCGACGGGAAAGGCAAGCTCGCCATTGTCGATCCAGAAGCCCGACGCGCCGCGCGAGTAGTCGCCCGTCACCATGTCGACGCCCTGGCCGAACACTTCGGTGACGTAAAAGCCCGATTTCAGCGCGCCGATCAGCGCCTGCGGGCTCTCGGCCCCCGGCTCGATGGCGAGGTTGGTCGAGGCCGGCACGACCGAGGAGGCGGCGCGCACGCCGCGCCCGTTGGTTTCAAGCCCCAGCTCGCTGGCGGCCGAGGTCGACAGGAACCAGTGCTTCAGCACCCCGCGCTCGACCATGACGAGCGGCCGTCCGGCGACGCCCTCGCCGTCGAACGGGCGCGAGGACTGGCCGCGGACCCTGTGCGGATCGTCGGTGACGGTGATCGCCGCCGAGGCGACCTGCCTGCCCATGCGCTCGCGCAGGAAGCTGGTGCCGCGCGCCACCGCGGCGCCGTTGATGGCGCCGGCGAGGTGGCCGGCGATGCCGCGCGCCACGCGCGGGTCGAGCACGACCGTCACCGGCCCCGTCTTCGCCTTGCGGGCGCCCAGCCGCCTGACCGCGCGCTCGCCCGCGCGCCGGCCGATGGCCTCGGCGGCGTCGAGATCGGCGAAATGCTGGCGCGAGGAGAAGTCGTGGTCGCGCTCCATCGCCGTGCCCTCGCCGGCGAGCGCGCTGACGGAGCGCGAGAAGCGCGTGGCCATGTACTGGCCGAGAAAGCCGTGCGAGGTGGCGAGCACCAGCCCGCCCATGCCGGCAGAGGCCCCGGCGCCGGCCGAGTTGGTGACGCCGGGGACGGCAAGCGCGGCCTCCTCCATGGCGAGCGCGTCCTCGCGCAGCCTTTCGGGCCCGACGCCGGTTCCGTCGAACAGGTCGAGGTCGGCGATTTCCCGCGCGAGCAAGGCGGCATCGGCGAGGCGCTGGTGCGGGTTGGGCGGCGAGACGCGCGCCATGGCCACCGCCCGTTCGGCGAGGACGGCCGCGTCGGACGCCGCATTGGCCGAGACGCTCGCCGAACGCTCGCCGACGAAGACGCGCAGCGAGACGTCGTCGCTCTCGGCCGCGCTGGTGTTCTCGACCTTGCCCAGCCGCACCGACACTGAGGTGGAGCGCGAGCGCACGGCGACCGCGTCGGCGGCGTCGGCGCCGGCGCGACGCGCGGCCTCGACCAGCCGCGCAACGAGGTCGGCGAGGCTCGCGCTATCGATCGGCTGGCTCATGAATGGTTCCGGTCCTGGGGCGGGAATGGCGATGTGCTTCACCGCCTCCATCTATGGCTCCGGTCCCGGCGATGCAATGCGCAAGGCGCGAAATGGCGGCCGCGCCGCAGGCTTGCTCCCGCGCGGCCCCTGTCCGCGCGTCAGCCGCTCAGGCGAGGGACCCTCAGGCGCGCGGCTCGAAATCCTGCTCGCGGGCCGGCCTGGCCGCCACCGGCGGCACCCACGCGCCGGGCAGCGGCTCGCGCCGCTTCCTGGCGGCCTCCTGCGAACGGGTGAGCCTCAGGACGCCCCACGGGGTCCACAGCTCCACCCGCTTTTCCGTGCGCGACGTCTCGGAAATGTTGGGCTTCATGACCACGATCTCCCGTTTCCCCCATTTGCCGGGATGATTGTGGCAATGTTCGGTCACGACATCTTAAAGTTCTGTAATGCGCGGTGAGCGGGCGGAGAAAGCCGCACGGCATGGCTAACGGGGCGTTTTTTCCCGGGCGCAGGGTCGCGGCTATCGGTGCAGATCGCGGCCATCGGGCGCGCCGCCCGCCAGCGCGAATCGCTCGACCGCCGCGTCGATCGCCCGCTTCAGCTCGTCGCGGACCGGGGCCGTGCCCTCCAGCACGCGGTCCACCTTGAGGAAGTCGAGCACGCGGAAATGCGACACCGGCGGGCGCAGCATGATCTGGGGCCGCGACCGCTCCAGCTTCAGCGCCACGATCGAGGCCATCATGATCTGGCTGGCGCCGAGCAGAAGGTCGAGCGCGCCCGGCTGCGCGCCGTTCGCCCCCGGCGTGCCCACCACGTCGACGGCGATGACGATGTCGGCCCTGCCGTCGAGGACGTCGAAGGGGACGGGATTGGCGATGCCGCCGTCGATCAGCACGCGGCCGTCGTGGCTGACCGGCCGGAAGATGGCAGGAAGCGCGGCCGAGGCCGCCAGCGCCACGAACAGGTCGCCCTCGGCGAACACCCGTTCGGCGTGGCCGTAGAAGTCGGTCGCCGTCACATGCAGCGGGATCTTCAGCTCCTCGAAGCGGTCGGGCACGGCGTCGGGCATGAAGGCGCGCAGGATGCGGCCGATGTCGAACTGGCCGAGCCGCACGCCTCCCGACACCAGCTCGCCGAAGCTGCGGGGAACGGTGCGCCACAGGCGCGCCGCCGCCTCGCCCCGGTTGGACAGGACGGCGCGGGCGTGGTCCTCGATGGCGCGGCCGCTCATGCCCGCCGCCATGCCGGCGCCCATCATCGCGCCGATGGAGGAGCCGGCGATGGCGACGGGCCGGATGCCGAGCTCGTCCAGCACCTCGATGACGTGGATGTGCGCCAGCCCCCGCGCGCCGCCGCCGCCGAAGGCGACAGCGAAGGTCGGATCGCCGCTCATGACCGCGAACCCTCAGCCGTCCTTGCCCGCGCCGGCCGCCTCGCCGCCCTCCGGCCCGATCACCAGCACGGCCGGCTCGGTCGTCAGCAGCCGCTGCGCCGCCGCCTTGACCTCGTCGAGCGTGACCGCCTCGATCAGCGCGGCGCGACGCTCGATATAGTCGATGCCGCGCTTGTCCTTCTGCAACTCGACCAGCGTGCGGGCGACGGAGGAGGACGAGTCGAGATTGTTGATGGCGTAGGCGCCGACCAGATAGGTCTTGGCCCGCGCCAGCTCCTCCTCGCTGACGCCGCTATCGGCCACCTCGCGCACCACGTCGCGGATGACGGCGAGCGCCTCCTGCGCGCGGTCCGCGCGCGTCGAGGTGCCGATGACCAGCATGTCGGAATAGTCGCTGGTGACGAGCGAGGAGCCAACGCCGTAGGCGAGGCCGCGCTTCTCGCGCACCTCGTCGAACAGGCGCGAGGAGAAGGTGCCGCCGCCCAGCATATGGTTCATCAGGAAGGCGGCGAAGAAGCCGGGATCGTCGCGCTCGAGGCCGGGATAGACGAGCTGGAGCGTGGCCTGCGGCAGCGGATAGGCGTAGCGGACCTCCTGCGCCAGGTTGAGCCTCGCCTTCTCGACGGGGTCGAGCCGCGGCTCGGCGGGCAGGTCGCCGAAGACGCGGTCGAGCTCGACCTTCAGCGCGTCGGCGTCGATGGCGCCGACGACGGCGACGCTGAGATTGCCGCGCGCGAAGGTGCGGGCGTGAAGCGCGCGCAGGTCCTCGGCCGTGAGGCCGGCGAGCGATTCGGCGGTGCCGTCGGTGCGCCGCGCATAGGGGTGGTCGCCATAGAGCGCGCGCGCGAACTGGTCGCGGCCGAGCACGTTGGGATCGCGCATGTCGCGCTGGATGCCGGTGACGATCTGGGCGCGGATGCGCTCGATCGGCCCGGCGTCGAAGCGCGGTTGGGTGACGGCGAGCCGCAGAAGATCGAAGGCCGCCTCGCGCTCCTCGGCGAGCATGCGCATCGAGCCGTAGACGGCGTCGCGGCGCGCGTCGAAGCTCATCTCCGCGCCCACCTCGTCCAGCCGCTCCTGGAAGGCGTCGGCGTCGAGATCGCCCGCGCCCTCGTCGAACAGGCCGGTCATCAGGTTCGACAGGCCCTCCTTGCCGGCCGGGTCCTGCACGGAGCCGCCGGTAAAGGCGAAGCGCACGGCGACGATCGGCACGGTGTAGTCCTCGACCAGCCAGGCGGTGACGCCGCCGTCGGAGGTGACCTCCTGGATCTTCACCGCCGCGCGCGCCGGCGCCAGCGCCGGCAGCACAAGCAGGACGAGGGCGAGCAGCAGCGTCGTCAGCGCCAGCGAAAGGCGGTCAGCCATGTCAACGTTCCTCATGATCGCCCTCATTCCTTCGGAAGCAGGTAGCCGGCGACGGCGCGCCGCTCGTCCAGCCAGCGCACGGCGGCCGCCTTGACGTCCCCGGCCGTGACGGCGCGGATGCGCTCGGGCCAGCCGGCGATGTCCTCGACCGTTCCGCCGGTGGTCAGCGTCGAGCCGTAGATGCGCGCCATGCCGTCCTGCTCGTCGCGCGCGAAGATCATCGAGCGCACGAAGCGCTTCTTGGCCTTCTCCAGCTCCTCCTCGCCGACGCCGTCGGTGGCGATCTTGGCGATCTCGGCGTCGATGGCCTTCTCGACGTCGGCAATCGTCGCCTCGCCGCGCGGCGAGCCCATGACCATGAACATCGTGTCGTCGAGCGCCGTGCTCTGGTAGTAGGCCATGGCCGAGGAGGCGATGCCGCGCCGCACCACCAGCTCCTGATAGATCCGGCTGCGCACGCCGCCGCCCAGCACCTCGGCGAGCAGGTCGAGCGCCTCGGCCTCGCGGCCCTCGCCCGTGGTGTAGGACGGCACCACCCAGCGCTTGGAGAAGGACGGCACGCCGACGCGCTCGTCCACCAGCGTCACGGTGCGGCGCGTGTTCTGCTCGGGCTCGGTCGGGCGCACGCGCGGCGGCAGGTCCGGCCCGCGCGGGACCTTGCCGTAGGTGGCCTCGGCCAGCTCGCGCACGCTGGCGGCGTCGACGTCGCCCGCCACCACCAGCACCGCGTTGTTGGCGGCGTAGTAGCGGCGGTAGAAGTCGATGGCGTCGTCGCGGTTGAGCTTCTCGATCTCGTGCATCCAGCCGATGACCGGGATGCGGTAGGGATGGTTCTGGTAGAGCGTGGCGCTGACCTCCTCCGAGAGCAGCGAGCCGGGGTCGTTCTCGACCCGCGAGTTGCGCTCCTCGATGATGACGTCGCGCTCGGGCGCGATCACCTCCTCGGTGAGCACGAGGTTGGTCATGCGGTCGGCCTCGAAGGCCATCATGTCCGGCAGCACCTGCGGCGCCACCTGCTGGTAGTAGGCGGTGTAGTCGTAGGAGGTGAAGGCGTTCTCGCGGCCGCCGACCTCGGCGACGCGGGCGGAGAACTCGCCGGGGCCGTGATTGGCGGTGCCCTTGAACATCAGGTGCTCGAAGAAATGGGCGATGCCCGACTTGCCGGGGTCCTCGTCGGCGGAGCCGACCTTGTACCACAGCATGTGGGTGACGATGGGCGCGCGCCGGTCGGGGATGACGACGACCTGAAGCCCGTTGTCGAGGCTGAAGCTGTCGATCTGCGGCGCGTCCTCGGCATGGAGCGGGGCCGATGCTGCGGCCAGCAGCCCGGCGGCGAGCGCCGCCCGCAGGCTGAAATCGCGAATCACGTCCATGGGCTCATCCTTCTTCCCGTCCCCGCGACTGATAACGCCTGCGGCGGCTCAGGCAAGCCGCCGCGCGCGGGCAAAGCCGTCATCGGACGCAAGATTGGCCGAATTCAGGTGCGGGTGCCAAATGTCACGCAGGTGTCGCCCCAGTCGCGGCGCTCGACGAGCGCCAGCCCCTGCGGTGGCTGGAACGGCGTGGCGGCCGCCTCCTCGACCACGACGAGCGCATCCGGCTTCAGCCAGCCGCCGGCGAGCGCCGATTGCAGCGCCTGTTCGGCCAGGCCCTTGCCGTAGGGCGGATCGGCGAAGACGAGATCGAAGGGCGCGATGGTGCCGGCCTCGCCCAGCCTTGCGGCGTCGCGGCGGAATATCCTGGCCCGGCCCTGAAGGCCGAAGGCCTCGACATTGGTGCGGATCAGGCCGCGCCCCTCGGCGGACTCCTCGACGAAGAGGGCCTGGGCCGCCCCGCGCGACAGCGCCTCCAGCCCCAGCGCGCCGGTGCCGGCGAAGAGGTCGAGCACGCGCGCGCCTTCCAGCCGCTCCGGCCAGCCATGGGCGATGATGTTGAAGACGGCCTCGCGGGTGCGGTCGCTGGTCGGGCGGATCGAATCGGAGCGCGGCGCGGCCAGCGGCCGGCCGCGCAACGCGCCGCCGACGATGCGCATCAGCCCTCGCCGCGCGGCTTGCGCGGGCCTCCCCTGCCCGTTCCCGGCCGCCCACCGGGTCGTCCGTCTGGTCGCCCACCGGGCCTGCCGCCCGGCTTTCCGGTCGGTTTGCCCCCGGGCTTGCCGGCGGGGCGCGGCTTGCCGGCATAGCGGCGTCCCTCGCTCCTCTCGGCCAGCGCCGCCGCCTTCTTCTCGCCGAGCGGCTTGGCGCCCGGCGCCATCCACACGTTCGAGGTGCGGGCGCGCGGCTTCTCCTCCGGCCGCTCGCCGCGGCCGCCGGGCTTGCCCGCGGCGCCCGGCTTCGGCGCGCCGAATCCGCCCTTGCCGGCCGGCCGCGCCGCGTCCTTCCGCGCCGGCTTGCCGCGCGGCGGCTTCCGCGTGTCCAGCCGGCCGAGCGCGTCCTCACGCCGGCTTTCGCGCCTGTCTTCCCGGCGGTCTGCGGGCCTGTCCTCGCGCGGGCGGGCGGGGCGGGCGGACCGCGCCTCGCCGGCCGCCGCGTCGCGCGAGGAGACGGGGTTCAGCACCGGCGCGTCGAAATTCGCCCCCGATTCCTCGATCAGCCGCTCGCCGAGCTGGTCGCGCAGGTAGCGGCCCTTCAGCTCGCGCAACTCGCCCTCGGCGAGATCGCCGAGCTGGAACGGCCCGAAGGAGACGCGGATCAGCCGCGTCACCTCCAGCCCGAGCGCGCCGAGGATGTTCTTCACTTCCCGATTTTTGCCCTCGCGCAGGCCGACGGTCAGCCAGGCGTTGGAGCCCTGCTCGCGGTCGAGCGCGGCTTCCACCGCGCCGTAGAACACGCCGTCGACGGCGATGCCCTCCTTGAGCGCGTCGAGCGCCTGCTGCTCGACCTTGCCGTGGACGCGCACGCGATAGCGCCGCAGCCAGCCGGTCGCCGGCAGCTCCAGCACGCGCGACAGGCCGCCGTCATTGGTCAGCAGCAGCAGCCCCTCGGTGTTGATGTCGAGCCGGCCGACCGTCATCAGCCGCGGCAGGTCCCCGGGCAGCACGTCGAACACGGTCCTGCGGCCCTCGGGGTCGCGGCTGGTCGTGACCACGCCCGCCGGCTTGTGGAACAGGAACAGCCGCGTGCGCTCGACGGCCGGGATCGGCTTGCCGTCGATCTCGATGCGGTCGTGCGCGCCGACATTGACGGCGGGCGTGTCGAGCACCCTGCCGTTGAGCGTCACGCGCCCCGCGGCGATCATCGCCTCGGCATCGCGGCGGGACGAGACGCCCGCGCGCGCCAGCCGGCGCGCGATGCGCTCGCCGCCGCTTTCCGCGACGGCCGCCGCCGGCTCCTCGCGCTCGCGCCGTGCCGGGCGCGGGCGCGGCGCATCGCCGCCGCGCGGCGCGAACGGCTTGCCCGGCCGGCGTTCCCCGCCCTCGCCCGCCTTTTCCTGCTCGCGCTCCCATCTGCCGGGGCGCGGCTTGCCGGGCTTGCCGTCCTCGCGGCCGGCGAAGGCGCGCTTGGCCCCGTCCTGCCGGTGGAACGGCTTGGCCTCGCCGTCGCGTTTGCCGGTTTGCGGCCTGTCGCCGTTCCGGGGCACGAAGGGTTTCCTCGGGCGGCGCTCCTCGCCTGTTCCCTCGGCCGCCTCGCGGCGCTCCCACCTGCCGGGGCGCGGCTTGCCGGGCTTGCCGTCCTCGCGGCCGGCGAAGGCGCGCTTGGCCCCGTCCTGCCGGCGGAACGGCTTGGCCTCGCCGTCGCGGGCGGCGCGCGGCGGGCGGCCGCCCTCGCGCCCGGCCGCGGGGCCGCCGGGGCCACGCTCCTTGCCGGGGCCACGCCCCTTGCCGGTGCCCTTGCCGCCCCCCTTGCCGCCGGCAAAGGGCTTTTTTCTGTCGTCGTTCATGTGGCGCTCGCCTTTCCGCGCGGGTAACTATCAGAGCCAGTCTGGCCTTGCGAGTGAAATGTCATCGGCACCGAGCGCATGAAACCGTCCCCCTTCATGGAGGCAGCCTTCGCCGAGGCGGAGGCCGCCGCCCGGCGCGGCGAAGTGCCGATCGGCGCCGTCGTCGCGCAGGACGGCGCGATCCTCGCGCGCGCCGGCAACCGCACCCGCGAGCTCAACGACCCCACCGCCCACGCCGAGATGCTGGCGATCCGCGAGGCCTGCCGCCTCATGGCGAGCGAGCGGCTGCCGCAGGCCGATCTCTACGTGACGCTGGAACCCTGCCCGATGTGCGCGGCGGCGATCTCGTTCTCGCGCATCCGCCGGCTCTATTTCGGCGCGGCCGACGAGAAGGGCGGCGCGGTGGTCAGCGGCGTGCGGCTGTTCTCGCAGCCGACATGCCACCACGCGCCCGAAACCTATGCCGGCTTCGCCGAGAAGCGGGCTTCGCAGATGCTGAAATCGTTCTTCCGGGACAAGCGCTGAAACCGGCGCTGACGCCGGATCACCAGGGCAGCAGGTCGCGCCAGGACGACTTGCCGGCGGCCTTCTTGCCGCGCTTTTCCTTCTTCCACTCGTCCTCGCCGAGGTCGCCGGCGGCGGCCGTCGCGTTGGGGACGCGGTATCCGACCGGCGGCTCGGACAGGTACTTGCGGCTGTCGGGATCGCCCTGGTTGCGCTCGCGCTTGCGACGCTCCAGCTCGGCCCGCTGCTCCGGCGTGAGGTCGACCGGGCCGGCGTTGAGACCGCCCATGACGATGGGCGAGCGGTAGTTGAAATTGTCCTGGTTCTCGGTCGCCTCGGCGCGCAGGCGCGCGCGGCGCTGCTCGGGCGATTCCGGCCAGGCGGAGTTGTCGGCCGTGGCCATCTCGCGCTGCGGCTCGGGCAGCACCTCGAGCGAGGCCGGCTTGACCAGCTCCGGCCGCGGCTTGTAGGCGATCGCGGCCTCGCGGCTCCTGTCGCCCGACAGGCCCTCGGTGGAGATGATGCCGGTGACATCCTCGAAAAGCTGCTCGGTCGCGGTCTTGTCGGTACCGTAGGTGGGGGCGCTCATGCAGCCCGACAGCAGCGCGGCGGCGCAGGCGGCGGATACGCCCAGGAAAAGCGGCGCGTGGCCACGCGACAAGCTGCGATCTGTCTTCACTGCGAACTGCCTCTCACACCGGGCGAAAACCGCCACACCGCACGCCTTGTCGCCGGACATTCCGGCGACAACATGGCACCCGGCCGCCGCGCTTGTACCGCAAACGACGGTTTCGGGCAATGACGGGGGCGGGATCAGAGCCGCATGTTATCGCCCCCGGGCGGCGTCACAGCCGCCCCAGCGCCCGCAATTCGCGCAGCGCCGCCGCGTCGCGCGCCGACACCTCGGGGAACTCCGGGTCGGAGCCGACATCGTCGGTGTAGCGCCAGGAGCGCGCGCATTTGCGGCCCGCCGCGAGCGCCGGCACCACGGCGACGCCCCCGACGTCGTCGAGCGCGAAGGCGCCCTGGGGCGCGGCCTTGTCGAGGATGGAGATGGCGCTGACGATGCAGACCTCGGCCATGTCGACATCGGCCACCGCCGCCATCAGCTCGGGATCGGCGATGTGGACGATCGGCGCGGCCTCCAGCGACGAGCCGATGCGCTTCTCGCGGCGCTCGACCTCCAGCGCGCCGGTGACGACGCGGCGCACGGCCCTGACCTTGCGCCATCTGGCGGCGAGCGCCTCGTCGCGCCATTCGGCCGGAACGACGCGGAACTGCTCCAGATGCACCGACACGGCCTCGGGGTAGCGGGCGAGCCACGCCTCCTCGGCGGTGAAGGGCAGCATCGGGGCGAGCCACGTCACCAGATTGTCGAACAGGTGGCGCACGACGACGAGGGCGGCCTTGCGGCGCACGCTCGACGGCGCGTCGCAGTAGAGCGCATCCTTGCGCACGTCGAAATAGAAGGCCGACAGCTCGACCACCATGAAGTCGATCAGGGCGCGGGTGATGCGCTTGAAGTCGAAGGCGTCGTAGCCCTTGCGCACCACCTCGTCGAGCTCGGAAAGCCGGTGCAGCATCAGCCGCTCCAGCTCCGGCATGTCGGAAAGCGCGACGTCCTCGCCCTCGTCATGGGCGAGCGTGCCCAGCATCCAGCGGATGGTGTTCCTAAGCTTGCGGTAGGCGTCGATGTTGGTCTGCAACACGTTCTTGCCGAGCCGCTGGTCCTCCCAGTAGTCGGTGGTCATCACCCACAGGCGCAGGATGTCGGCGCCCGACTTGGCCATCACCTCCTGCGGCACGACGACGTTGCCGAGCGACTTCGACATCTTGCGGCCGTCCTCGTCCATGGTGAAGCCATGGGTGATGACGGCGTCGTAGGGCGCGCGGCCGCGCGTGCCGCAGCTTTCGAGCAGCGAGGAGTGGAACCAGCCGCGATGCTGGTCGGAGCCTTCGAGATAGACGTCGGCCGGCCATTTCAGGTCCGGCCGGTCCTCCAGCGTGAAGGAGTGGGTCGAGCCGGAATCGAACCACACGTCGAGGATGTCGGTGACCATCTCCCACGGCTCGTCCGCGCGGGCCCCGAGGAAGCGCTCGCGCGCGCCCGGCGCGAACCAGGCGTCGGCCCCCTCCTCCTCGAAGGCGGCGAGGATGCGCGCGTTGACGGCCTCGTCCTTCAGCACCTCGCCGTCCTCGTCGCAGAACACGCAGATCGGCACGCCCCAGGCGCGCTGCCGGGAAAGAACCCAGTCGGGGCGGTCCTCGATCATGGCGCGAAGCCGCGTCTGGCCGGCCGGCGGCACGAAGCGGGTGGCGTCGATGGCCGCCAGCGCCCGGTTGCGCAGCGTATCGGGCCGGGCCGCGCGCGCGGCGGCCCGATGCGCCTGCGCCTCCACGGCGCCGGGCGAAGCCGTGCCCGACGACGGACGGTCCGGAAGCCCGTAGCCGCCCAGCTCCTTGTCCATGTGGACGAACCATTGCGGCGTGTTGCGGAAGATCACCGGCTTCTTCGAGCGCCACGAATGCGGGTACTGGTGCTTGAGGCGGCCGCGCGCGAACAGCGCGTCGTGCGCGATCAGCGCCTCGATGACGGCCTTGTTGGCGTCGCCCTTCCTGCCGTTGTCGTCGATGACGCGCGCGGGGCCGCCCTCGCGGTCCGGCCCGAAGCCCGGCGCGTCCTTCGTCAAAAAGCCGGCGTCGTCGACGGTGAACGGGATCGCCGTGTCGATATTCTTCGCGCGCAAGGCGGGCGCGGCGTCCATCCAGGCGTCGAAGTCCTCGCGGCCGTGGCCGGGCGCGGTGTGGACAAAGCCGGTGCCGGCATCGTCGGTGACGTGGTCGCCGGCCAGCATCGGCACGGCGAACTCGTAGCCGCCACCGAAGCCGTTGAGCGGGTGGGAAAGCGTGATCGCGGCGAGCTCCTCGGCCTTCACGTCGCGCAGGCGCCTGTAGGCGAGCTTGGCCTTGGCGAACGACTCTCCCGCCAGCGCGTCGGCGAATATCAGCTTCTCGCCGGCCTGCGGGCCGAAATCGTTCTGCGCCTCTGTCACCTCGAAAAGGCCGTAGGCAATGCGCGGCGAATAGGCGACCGCTCGGTTGCCGGGGATGGTCCACGGCGTCGTCGTCCAGATGACAACGTATGTATTGCGCCAATCCCATTCGGATTGCGACCGTCCGGCTTCGCCAGAGCCAGCTTTAACGAGAGGCGGTCTAACCTTGACCGGGAACTTCACCCAGATCGTGTCGCTCTCGTAGTCCTGATACTCGACCTCGGCCTCGGCCAGCGCCGTGCGCTCGACCACCGACCACATCACCGGCTTGGAGCCGCGATAGAGCTGGCCCGACATGGCGAACTTCAGCAGCTCGCCGGCGATGCGGGCCTCGGCGTGGAAGGCCATGGTCGTATAGGGGTTGTCGAAGTCGCCCTCGACGCCGAGGCGCTGGAACTCCTGCGTCTGGACCCTGATCCAGTTCTGGGCGAAGTCGCGGCATTCCTTGCGGAACTCGTTGACCGGCACCTCGTCCTTGTTCCTGCCCCTGGCGCGGTACTGCTCCTCGATCTTCCACTCGATCGGCAGGCCGTGGCAGTCCCAGCCCGGCACGTAGTTGGAATCGTAGCCGCGCATCTGGAAGGAGCGGGTGATGACGTCCTTCAGGATCTTGTTGAGCGCATGCCCGATATGGATGTTGCCGTTGGCGTAGGGCGGGCCGTCGTGGAGCACATAGAGCGGCCGGCCGGCAGCGCTTTCGCGCAGCTTGCGGTAGAGCTTCATCTCCTGCCAGCGCTTGACCAGCAGCGGCTCCTTCTCGGGCAGGCCGGCGCGCATGGGAAATTCGGTCTGCGGCAGGTAGAGCGTCCTGGAATAGTCGATCTTCTCGGCGGTCTCGGTCATGGTCTTGTCGCATCGTCGGCCCGGTCGGCGGTGCGCCGGGCGAGGCTTCGTTCAAACAGGCGAAGGCGCGCGGGAAAAGGGCGCGCAGGAACCCGGACCCTCCGGTGGCCGCTCAGGCCGCCCGGAAGGCCGGGCCGGTAATTCGTATCGAGGTCGCGAAGAACGCGGCGCGCCGTGTCATGGCCCTGATCATGATGGGGGCTTTTAGCCGAGGGTGCGGCCGGAATAAAGAGGCGAATGCGCCGCCCCCGCTCAGCGCAGCGAGAAGTCGAAGCGATAGCTCGCCGAGGCGCCGACCAGCAGCTGGTCCTTCGCGCCGCGCTCGCGCACCAGGCTCGAGGCCGCCGCCGGCCCGGCGAGCCGCTGGTATTCGGCAAAGACGCTGGTGGTGAGCCGGTCGGTCGTCCTCCACGTCACCGCGCCGCCCGCGCCCCACGACTTCATGCCGCCGCCCGGCTCGTAGCGCGACAGGCCGGAGGCCGCCGCCTCGGCGGCGTCGACGCCGTACCAGGCGTCGAAATAGCCGGCCGAGGCCCACGAGGCGCGCGGGCCGCCGGAGATCTGTATCTTGTCGGTGACGTCGAAGAAGGCGTCGGCGGCAAGGTCGGCCACCACGCCGTCATGCGAGCGGATGCCGTGGCGCACCTCGGCGCGAAGCCGCAGGAAGCCGGTCGGATAGATCTCGGCGAAGCCGCCGGCCTCGCCGCCGAATCTGACTTGCGCCATGCCCCTGATCGCCGGATGGGTGTCGCCGTCGCGGCTCCAGATCAGCTTGCCGGCCGCACCGGCGCGGAAGGTGCCGGTGTCGACGAAGGCGAGCGAGATGTTGTCGTTGCGCGAGGAAAAGCGCGCGGAAGGGCCGGCCTTGCCGAGCGAGATCATCGGCTGGAACGAGAACACCCGGCCCGATGCGCCCTCGAACTTCGGCGCGTTCAGCACCGCGCCGCCGACCTTGAGATACCAGTCGCCCGAGAGCCAGCCTTGCGCCGAAGCCGGCGCCGCGCCAAACCCGAACAGCGCCACCGCCGCGACGCCGACCCACCTTCCGACACTCATGCCACCCGCCTGCGCAACACCAGAACACGTCACGCCAAGCACTGGGAGATTTCGGTAAAATTTGAATTAAATGCCGGAAAAGGCGATGCGGACATCGAGCGCAGACAATGGCCGGGCGTCCGACAGCAGCGCGCGCGCCTCCTCCTCGTCGCGCTTCATCTGGGCGGTGAGCGCGTCGAGGCCGCCGAACTTCTCCTCCCCGCGCAGGAAGCCGAAGAAGGAAACCCGGCAGGTCTCGCCATAGAGGTCGCCGGAGAAGTCGAACAGGTAGGTTTCCAGGAGCGGCGCGCCGTCCTCGGTGACGGTCGGGCGGCGGCCGAAGCTCGCCACGCCGTCGTGCAGGCTGCCGTCGGCGCGACGCAGCCTGACCGCGTAGATGCCGTGACGCAGGCCGTTGCCCTCGGGCAGCGTCATGTTAGCGGTGGGGAAGCCGAGCTCGCGGCCGAGCTTCCTGCCGTGCGCGATCCCGGCCTCGACCGTGTAGCGGTAGCCGAGAAGGCCGGCGGCCCCGGCGACGTCGCCTTCGGCGAGAAGCGCGCGGACGCGGCTCGACGAGACCACTTCGCAGCCCTCGTCGCGGAACGCCTCGACCAGGCTGACGCCGAAGCCGTGGCGCGCGCCCGCCGCGATCAGGAAATCGGGATTGCCCTGCCGGTCCTTGCCGAAATGGAAGTCGAAGCCGGTGACGACATGGCTGACGCCGAGGTCGCGCGCCAGGATGCGGGCGACGAACTCCTCGGCGTCGAGGCGGGAGAAGGCGCGGTCGAAGGGCTGCTCCACCACCGCGGCGAAGCCCAGCGCCTCGAGGAGCCTCGCCCGCACGGGCGCGGTCGTGATGCGGAACAGCGGCACCTCGGGCCGGAACACCAGGCGCGGGTGCGGCTCGAAGGTCAGCACCAGCGCCGGCGCGCCCCTGCGCTCCGCCTCGGCGAGCGCGCATTGAAGCACCGCCTGATGGCCGCGATGGACGCCGTCGAAATTGCCGATCGCCACCACGCCGCCCCGCAGGGAAGCGGGCAGCGCGACTGACAAGGGGATGCGCTGGATGGCGGCGGACGGCATCGCCTACCTCAGGCGCGCGATGACGGCGACGGGTGCGTAGCCGTGCTTTTCGAGGAAGGCCGCGAGCCGGGCCGGTTCCGGCGCGTGCGGGCCGCCATATTCGGCGGCATGGATGCCGCCGGAGACGAACAGCACGTCGATGCCGTTGTCGGCCGCGCCCTTGATGTCGGTCAGGATGCCGTCGCCGATGGCGAGCGCCTCGCTCCTCGCCACCTCGCGGCCGAGGATTTCGGAGGCGGCGGCGAGCGCCGCGTCGTAGATCGGCCGGTGCGGCTTGCCGGCGATCTCGGTGCGGCCGCCGAGCCGGGCATAGTCGCGGGCGAGCGCGCCCGCGCACCAGATCAGCTCGTCGCCGCGCTCGACGACGATGTCGGGATTGGCGCAGATGAAGGGCAGGTTGCGGGCGCGGAAGCGTTGCAGCATGTCGGCATAGTCGTCGGGGGTCTCGTCGTCGTCGAACATGCCGGTGCAGACCGCGGCCTGGGCCTCGAACTCCTCGGTGAGCTCGACGTCGATGCCGTCATAGATGGCGAGGTCGCGGTCGGGGCCGAGATGGAAGACGCGGCGCGGGCCCTCGGCGATCAGCCGGCGCGTGACGTCGCCGGAGGAGACGATCGCGTCGTAGCAGTCGGCCGGGACGTCGAGCAGCGCGAGCTGGTCGGCGACGCCGTCGCGCGGGCGCGGCGAGTTGGTGACGAGCACCACCGCCCGCCCCTGCGCGCGCGCGGCGCGCAGCGCCGCCACCGCTTCGGGGAAGGCGCGCATCCCGTTGTGCAACACCCCCCACACGTCGCACAGGATGACGCCGTAGCCCTCGGCGAGCGGGGCGAGCGTCTCGATCATTTCCGCCATCGACGATCCGTCCGTTTCCAGTTCCGGCCCATGGGGCGGGCCGCGACGGGATTAGCCGAAGCGGCATCTCCTGTCACCCGCTTTCGGCCGCGCCGGGAAGACGCAGCCGTCGCGGTGCCGGCTTCGGGCGGGCCGGCGTCAGGCGGGGCGGACGAAAGCGGCGCGCGCGACCTCGATCCGCGTCCGGCAGACGCAGCCCTCGACATGGTCGTTGACCATGCCCATGGCCTGCATGAAGGCATAGACCGTGGTCGGGCCGACGAAGGACCAGCCGCGCTTCTTCAGCTCCTTCGAGATGCGGATCGAGGTCGGCGTCCTGCCGAGCGCCGAAAGGCTCGCCCAGTCGAGCCTTTCCGGCCGCTCGCCCGGCCCCGGCTCGAACGCCCAGAAGAAGCGGGCGAGCGAGCCGGCCTCGTCGGCCAGCTCCACCGCGCGACGGGCATTGTTGTAGACGGAGGCGATCTTGCCGCGATGGCGCACGATGCCGGCATCGGCGAGATGGCGCGGCATCGCCTGCTCCGCGTCCTTCTGCGCCAGCACGCGGAAGTCGAAGCCGTGGAAGGCGGCGCGGAAATTGTCGCGCTTGCGCAGGATCGTCAGCCACGACAGGCCGGACTGGAAGCCTTCCAGGCACAGCTTCTCGAACAGGCGCACGTCGTCGGCGACGGGGCGGCCCCATTCCTCGTCGTGGTAGCGGCGGTAGTCTTCGAGCCCGCCATGCCACGCGCAGCGCGCCAGCCCGTCCTCGCCCGTCAGCAGCCCGTCGACCATCGTTCAACCTTCCTTTACCAATCCGCTCAACCCGGCGGTAACCACACCGGAAGGTTTACGCGAAAGCCGGCATTTCATGAAATCCGATTCACGATTTGCTTCGCGCCTTCCCCGACAATCGCCGGCACGAGGACGACGGGCGCAGGCCCGCAGCGTGCCTCGCGACGAATTGGCAGCGAGTACGTCCGATGAGACATTGCACGACCGTTCTGGGCATAACCCTCGTGGCGGCGGCGCTTGCCGCGCTCTTTCCGCAGGACGCGGCCGCGCAGGCCCGCTACGGCGAGCGCCCGCCGCTGGTGGTCAGCCCCGACCTTTCCGCGCCGTGGGTGTTGCAGTTGCAGCGCGCGCCGGCTTCCCGCCAACCGGCCCGGCACGCCGAGCGGCAGCGTCCCGGCCTGCCGCAGGGCTACAGCGTGCGCGTGGCGCCCGCGCCGGTCGTTCGCGAGCGGCCGCGCACGACGGCGCGCGAGCGCGCGCCCGACCAGGTGCGCACGGCGGCCGTGGCCGGCGCGGCCCGCAAGGCCGCGCCGCGGATCGATCCGAAGTTCCTGCCGCAGGTGGTGGACTATGACGGGCCGCACAAGGCGGGCACCGTCGTCATCGACACGCGCGAGAACTTCCTCTACCTCGTCGAGAAGGACGGCAAGGCGCGCCGCTACGGCGTCGGCACCGGCAAGCCGGGCTTCGAATGGGCCGGCACCCACAAGGTGACGCGCAAGGCCGAGTGGCCCGACTGGCGGCCGCCGGCCGAGATGATCGAGCGCGAGAAGAAGAAGGGCCGCATCCTGCCCGCCCACATGAAGGGCGGCATCGAGAACCCGATGGGCGCGCGCGCACTCTATCTCGGCTCCACGCTCTACCGCATCCACGGCACGAACCAGCCGTGGACGATCGGCGGGGCGGTATCCTCGGGCTGCATCCGCATGCGCAACGAGGACGTGATCGACCTCTACGACCGGGTGCCCGTCGGCGCGACCGTCGTGGTGATGTAGGCAGGACGACGCAGCCGGGGGACGGCGGCAAGGCAGGGGCGGCGCGAGGGGTTGCGCCGCCCCTGTCCGTTTGCGTCAGGCGGCGGGGCCGGGCAGGCCCGGCGGGCGCTGGCCCCCATAGGCCCAGTCGAGCAGGCGCACGGTGTGGACCACGGGCAGGCCGCAGCCGGCGGCGATCTGGGTGATGCAGCCGATATTGCCGGCCGCCACGACATCGACTCCCAGCGCCTCGATGTTGGCCACCTTCCTGTCGCGCAGCGTCGTCGCGATCCCGGGCTGGAGGATGTTGTAGGTGCCGGCCGAGCCGCAGCACAGATGGGCCTCCGCCGGCTCGCGCACCGTGAAGCCCGCCCGCGCCAGCAGTTCCTTCGGCTGGCGCGTCACGCGCTGGCCGTGCTGGAGCGAGCAGGCCGAATGGTAGGCGACGGTGAGCCCCGGCCGCACCGCCGGCTCCGGCAGGTCGAGCGTCGCCAGATACTCGGTCACGTCCCTGGCCAGCGCCGACACCCTCGCCGCCTTTTCGGCGTAGGCGGGGTCGAGCCGCAGCATGAAGCCGTAGTCCTTGATCGTGGTGCCGCAGCCCGACGCGGTGACGATGACGGCGTCGAGGCCACCCTGCTGCGCGACCTTCGCCCACGCATCGACGTTCCTGCGCGCGGCGGCGAGCGCGTCGTCCTCGCGGCCCATGTGATGCACCAGCGCGCCGCAGCAGCCCTCGCCCTGCGGCACCACCACCTCGACGCCGAGGCGGGTGAGCAGCGCGATCGTCGCCTCGTTGATGCCGGGCTCCAGCACCGACTGGGCGCAGCCGGTGAGGATGGCGACGCGACCGCGCCGCGGCCCCTGCGCTTCATGGGTGGCGGGCCGCGAGACGGGCGAGGCGGCGGGCACGGATGCGGGCGCCAGCCGCAGCATGGCGGCGAGCGGGCGCAGCGGCGGCACCGCGTCGAACAGCCTCGCGAAGGGACGGCCGAGCCGCGCCAGCGCCAGCGCGGCGCGGAAGCGGGCCGGATGGGGCAGGATCGCTGCGAGCGCGGCGCGCACCAGCCGGTCGGGCAGCGGCCTTGTATAGGTCTTCTCGATATGGGCGCGGGCATGGTCGACGAGGTGCATGTAATGCACGCCCGAGGGGCAGGTCGTCATGCAGGAGAGGCACGACAGGCAGCGGTCGACATGGGTGACGATCCCGGCGTCGGCCGCCCGCCCGTTCTCCAGCATGTCCTTGATGAGGTAGATGCGGCCGCGCGGCGAATCGAGCTCGTTGCCGAGCGTGACATAGGTCGGGCATGTGGCGGTGCAGAAGCCGCAATGCACGCATTTGCGCAGGATCGACTCGGCCTCCGCCACATGCGGGTCGGCAAGCTGGGCCGGTGTGAAGCTGGTCTGCATGGGAGGCTCAGAGCATCCAGCTTTCGGGGTTGCGGACCGGCTCGCCGCGGCTGACGGCCTGCAGGCCGACGACGCAGCGCACGATCACCCAGATCGCCACGGCGAGCGCCAGTAGGAAGCCGATGCCGACGATCATGAGCAGCAGCGAGACGAAGCCGCCCAGAAGCCCGATCCAGAAGGTGCGGATCGCCCAGGTGTAGTGGGTCTCGATCCAGCCGCCCGCCTTGCCGCGGTTGAGATAGGCGATGACGATGCCGACGATCGCCGTGACGCCGATGACGAAGCTTGCGATGTAGAGGACATAGATGACCTGCACGTTGGTCGGGCCGGGCTCGAGCCAACGGTCGGTCTGGCGGGGGGCGGGCCGGCGGGGGGCGGGCTGCGTGCCGGGGTCGGTCATTGTCGTCTCCCTCTTGCGGAACGGGCCGAAGCTATCACAGGCGGCTCAGACATCCATCCTGCCGGGGTTGAGGATGCCGAGCGGGTCGAACTGTTCCCTGAGCCGCGCCGACAGGCCGGCGAGCGCCGGCGGCTGCGGCTGGAAAACAGGCAGCGCCGCCCTCACGGCGGCCGGCGCGCGGACCAGCGTCGCATGGCCGCCGCCATGGGCCGCGACCTGCCGGCGCAGGGCCTGCGCCTCCGCTTCCGCCTCCATGCGCAGCCAGATCAGCCCGCCCTGCCAGTCGTAGAAGGCGTCGACGGCGGCTTCCATGCGCAGCGCCATGACCATGCGATGGCCGCTCGACGGGGCCATGGAGACGCGCCAGACCGGCTTGTGCGTGCCGTCGGCGAAGGGGACGCAGTCGCGGATCTCGCGCCACAGGGAGCGCGAATCCTGCGCCTCCAGCCGTTCCGGCGCGGCCACCGGCGCGAGCAGCGCCGCCAGCTTCTCGAAACGGTAGGCGACGGACGGCGCGAAGCCTTCGAGCCGCAGCAGCGTCGCGCCGCGCCAGCCCGGCAGCCGGCCGGAAAGCACCTTGCCGACCACGGTCTCGGGCAGGTGGGCGGCGCCGGACACCTCGCCGCTCGAGGTCATGGCGACGGCCATGGCGTTGGCGGCCTCCTCCTCGCTCAGCCCGCGCAGCACCAGCGTCGCCTCGGTCTCGGCCGCCGGCAGCACCTTGAAGGTGACGTCCGTCACCGCCGCCAGCGTGCCCCAGGAGCCCGCCACGACCTTGGCGAGATCGTAGCCGGTGACGTTCTTGACCACGCGGCCGCCCGACTTGAACGCCTCGCCGCGCCCCGACACGGCATGGATGCCGAGCACGTGGTCGCGCGCCGCGCCCGCCTTGATGCGGCGCGGGCCGGATGCGTTCGCCGCCAGCACGCCGCCGATCGTGCCCTTGCGCGCCTCGCCGCCGGCGAGCGGCGCATGGTCCATCGGCTCGAAGGCGAGCTGCTGCCCCGAGGCGGCGAGCAGCGCCTCGATCTCGGAAAGCGGCGTGCCGGCGCGGGCCGACAGCACCAGCTCCTCCGGCTCGTAGAGGGTGACGCCGCAGAGCCCGGACAGGTCGAGCGCATGCTGCGCCGCCACCGGCCGGCCGACGCCGCGGCGCGTGCCGCCGCCGATCACCTCCAGCGGCGTCCGGCCCGAGACCGCCCAGCGCACGACCTCCAGCGCCTCCTCGGCCGATGTCGGCTGGAACGTCCTCATCAGAACCTCGGGATGTCCGGGAAGGGAATTTGCCCGGCGCGCACGTGCATGCGGCCGAGCTCGGCGCAGCGGTGGAGCTGCGGGAACATCTTGCCGGGGTTCAGCAGATGGCCGGGATCGAAGGCGCATTTGACCCGCATCTGCTGGGCAAGGTCGTCCTCGGAGAACATTTCCGGCATCAGGTCGCGCTTCTCCACGCCCACGCCGTGCTCGCCGGTCAGCACGCCGCCGACCCTGACGCACAGGCGCAATATGTCGGCCCCGAAGGCTTCCGCCCGCTCCAGCTCGCCCGGCACGTTGGCGTCGTAGAGGATGAGCGGATGGAGGTTGCCGTCGCCGGCATGGAAGACGTTGGCGACGCCGAGGCCGTACTTCTCCGACATCTCGCGCATACCGGAAAGCACCTTCGGCAGCTCCTTGCGCGGAATCGTGCCGTCCATGCAGTAATAGTCGGGCGAGATGCGGCCGACCGCCGGGAAGGCGGCCTTGCGGCCGGCCCAGAAGGTAAGCCGCTCCGCCTCGCACTGCGAGACGCGGCAGGTGGTGGAGCCGTTGTTCCGCGCGATGGCCTCCACGCGGCCGATCAGATGGTCGACCTCCGCCCCCGGCCCGTCGAGCTCGACGATCAGCAGCGCCTCGACGTCGAGCGGGTAGCCGGCATGGACGAAATCCTCGGCGGCGCGGATCGCCGGCGCATCCATCATCTCCATGCCGCCGGGCACGATGCCGGCGCCGATGATGTCGGCCACGCACTGGCCGGCCTGCTCGTTGGAGGGGAAGCCGAGGAGGACGGCGCGCGCGGTCTCGGGCGCCTTCAAGATGCGCACCGTGACCTCGGTGACGACGCCGAGCAGCCCCTCGGAGCCGGTGACGACGCCGAGAAGGTCGTAGCCCTCGGCGTCGAGGTGCTTGCCGCCGAGACGCACCACCTCGCCGCTCATCAGCACCATCTCGACGCCCAGCACGTTGTTGGCCGTCAGCCCGTATTTCAGGCAATGCACGCCGCCGGAATTCTCCGCCACGTTGCCGCCGATGGAGCAGGCGATCTGCGAGGACGGGTCGGGCGCGTAGTAGAAGCCCTCGTGGCGCACGGCGTCGGTGATGCCGAGATTGGTGACGCCCGGCTGCGCGGTGACGGTGCGGTTGGCGTAGTCGATGTCGAGGATGCGGTTGAAGCGGCTCATGACCAGCAGCACCGCATCGGCCAGCGGCAGCGCGCCGCCCGACAGCGAGGTGCCCGCGCCGCGCGGCACGACGCGGATGTTGCGGTCGTTGCAGTATTTGAGGATGCGGGCGACCTGCGCCACGGTCTGCGGCAGAACCACCACCAGCGGGAGCTGGCGATAGGCCGTCAGCCCGTCGGTCTCGAAGGCGCGCATGGAATGCTCGGTGTCGACCACGCCCTCGCCCGGCACGATGATGCGCATGTCGGCAACGATCTCGTCGCGGTTGCGAAGCGTCGCCCCGTCTGGCGCGGGCATGACGAGACCGGACATGGCAGCATCCTCCAACTGGTAAAATTGCCTTACCAGTTATCGTGCGCGGCCGCAAACCGTCATCGCCAGGCCGCCAGACAACGGCGCGTCAGCCCGCCCCGTCGCCGGGCTGGGCGTCCTCGGCCGCGTGGGTGCGGCGGATGCGCCGCACGACCAGCCACAGCGCCAGCACCACCACCGGCACCGCGGCCGCCATGACCAGCTCGGGCGCGAGCGCGATGCCGAGAGGCTGCGCGCCCTTGGCGAGATAGCCGATCAGGCCGATGACGTAATAGGAGACGGCGGCGACCGAAAGCCCCTCGACCGTCTGTTGCAGCCGCAATTGCAGCCGCGCGCGGCGGTTCATCGAGGACAGCAGGTCGCGGTTCTGGCGCTCCAGCTCGACGTCGACCCAGGTGCGAAGCAGGGTCGCCGCGCGCGCCAGCTTGCGCGACAGGTTGGCCTGCCGCTCCTCGACCGAGCGGCAGGTGCGCATCGCCGGCGCGACGCGCTTCTGGAGGAAGCCGGCCCAGGTCTCGTAGCCGGGCACCGGCGTCTCCTGCAACGCCTCCAGCCGCTCCTCGACGATACCGTGATAGGCGCGGCTCGCGCCGAAGCGGTAGAGGCTGGCGGCCGCGTCGGCCTCCAGCTCCGCGGCGATCTCCGTCAGCGCGGCGAGCTGCTCCTGGCTCCTGTCCGGGCCACTGGCGCGCATCTCGCCGGTGAGCGCGGCCAGCCGGTCCTCGATCCTGCGGATGCGCGGCGACAGCGACTGCGCCAGCGGCAGGCCCAGCATGGCGAGCGTGCGGTAGGTCTCGATCTCGATCAGCCGCTGCGACAGCGCGCCGACGCGCGCCGGCGACAGGCCGCGGTCGAGGATCAGGATGCGCGTGAGGCCGTCGCCGTCCTGGCGGAAGTCGGTGATCGCGGCCGCCTTGCCGTTCTCGACCACGGAATAGCTCAGGCTCGCCGGGTCGAAATCGGCGACGAGCCGCTCGGTCGCCTCCGTCCATTTGCGGATATCCACCCGCACGCCCGAGATGACCGCGCCGGGCGGGCTGAAGCCGTTGCCGAAGGGCGATTCGTCGACCGGCCTGCCGGTGCGCGACGACAGCGGCGTCTCCCACAGATAGGTGGAGAACTCGGTGTGCCGCTCCCAGTTGAGCGAGCCCCTGCCCCAGCGCATCGCATGGTGACGGGCCGATTTGTCGGGAGGCGCGATGCCGAGCCGGCGCGACAGCGCCGCCAGCACGGCCTGGTCGACGCCCGAGCCGCCCTCGGTCATGAAGGCGAGCTGCACCAGCAGCCGCGGCGAGGCGATCAGGGGGTGCGGGCGGGCGTGGACCTCGCCAAGCGCGCCGGGCCGCTCGCCATGGGCGGGAAAGCCGAGCACGCTGCCGGCGATCAGGGTTGCGTCCTGGCGCGCGCTTGGCTCCTGCGGCATGCGTTCCCTCTCGCACCGACTTCCCGCGCCGGCCTCCTCGACCGGCGGAAGCACCGTTTCTAGCCGACGCGGAGCCTCCCGCATAGTGCGGGCGATCGTCGCGCGGAAGAACCGGCGCTGCACGCCGGATCGGGACCGCCGGCCGGAGCAACTGGCAAATTTATTTGACCACATATGCGCCGACCCGCTATCCTGCGCCGCAAAAGGACGAGCGACCTGAACGAGATCTTTTCCCGCATCGAGCATTCCCGCACCGCCGACGACGTGATCGGCCAGGTGGAGATGCTGATCCTGGAGGGCGTCGTGCGCCCCGGCGACCGGCTGCCGGGCGAGCGGGAGCTTGCGCGCCAGTTCGACGTGTCGCGGCCGATCGTGCGCGACGCGCTGAAGGCGCTGGAGGCGCGCGGGCTGGTGACGACGCGGCCGGGCGGCGGCACCCATGTCGCCGACGTGATCGGCCAGGTGTTCGCGCCGCCGGTGATGGAGCTGATCGCCCGGAACCGCAAGGCGGCGGCCGACTATCTCGAATACCGCCGCGAGGTGGAGGGCGTGGCCGCCGAGCTCGCCGCCCGCCGCGCCACGGCCGAGGATCGCGCGCTGCTCGCCGGCATCATGCGGCGGATGGAGGAGGCTCGCGCGCGCGGCGACTTCGAGGAGGAGGCCGCGATCGACGTGGAGTTCCACAGCACGATCGGCGAATGCGCGCACAACATCGTGCTCCTGCACACGCTGCGCTCGTGCTACCGGCTGCTGGCCGACGGCGTGTTCCTGAGCCGCGCCCTGATCTACCGCGCGGCGGAGGCGCAGGACGTGCTGCTGGCCCAGCACCGCGCGATCCACGACGCCATCGCGGCCGGCGACCCGGCCGCCGCGCGGCAGGCGGCCAGGGACCACATCGACTATGTCGAGCGCGCGATGAACGAGGCCGAGCGCGGCGACGAATGGCAGCGCGTGTCGCGGCTGAGGCTGCGCCAGCGCACGCGATGAGATCGAGACGACACGAACCGGCAGGGGGATCATGACGACGTTGCTGACGATCGAGGACCTGAGGCGCAAGGCGCGCCGGCGCGTGCCGAAGATGTTCTTCGACTATGCCGATTCGGGCTCGTGGACGGAGACCACCTACCGCGCCAACGAGGAGGATTTCGCCAAGATCAGGCTGCGCCAGCGCGTGCTGGTCGACATGACCAACCGCTCGCTGGCCTCGACCATGATCGGCGAGGCCGTGTCGATGCCGGTGGCGCTGGCGCCGACGGGGCTGACGGGCATGCAGCACGCCGACGGCGAGATCCTCGCCGCGCAGGCGGCCGAGGAGTCCGGCGTGCCGTTCACGCTGTCGACCATGAGCATCTGCTCGATCGAGGACGTGGCCGGGGCGACGAAAAAGCCGTTCTGGTTCCAGCTCTACGTGATGCGCGACCGCGACTTCGTCAACAACCTGATCGACCGCGCCAGGGCGGCCGGCTGCTCGGCGCTGGTGCTGACGGCCGACCTGCAGATTCTGGGCCAGCGCCACAAGGACCTGCGCAACGGCCTTTCCACGCCGCCCAGGTTCACGCCCAGGCACGTGTGGCAGATGGCGACGCGGCCCGGCTGGTGCCTGGGCATGCTCGGCACGAAGCGGCGCACCTTCCGCAACATCGCCGGCCACGTGAAGGGCGTGACCGACCTGTCCTCGCTCGGCGCGTGGACGGCCGAGCAGTTCGACCCGCGCCTGTCATGGGCCGACGTCGCCTGGATCAAGGAGCGCTGGGGCGGCAAGCTCATCATCAAGGGCATCCTCGATGTCGAGGACGCGAAGATGGCGGCCGCGACCGGGGCCGACGCCATCATCGTCTCCAACCACGGCGGCCGCCAGCTCGACGGCGCGCCGTCGTCGATCTCGATGCTGCCGCAGATCGTCGAGGCCGTGGGCGACCGCATCGAGGTCCATCTCGACGGCGGCGTCCGCTCCGGCCAGGACGTGCTGAAGGCCGTGTGCCTGGGGGCGAAGGGCGTTTATATCGGCCGGCCGTTCCTCTACGGCCTCGGCGCGGGCGGGCGCGAGGGCGTGAAGCTCGCGCTCGACATCATCCGCAAGGAGCTCGACATCACGCTCGCCCTGTGCGGCAAGCGCGACATCGCCCAGGCGGGCAAGGACATGCTCCACGCGCCGGACGACCCGTTCGGAACGGGACGGTCCGCGCGCTGACGCCGACGATGAGGGAAGGGGCGCCTCAGCGCGCCTCGACCACGCCGTAGCCGTCGACCGGGCCGTGGCCGCCGGCCGCGTCGGCCGAATAGAGTGCCGCGCCCCACATGGCGATGCCGGTGAGCATGAACAGCGAAACAAGCGTGGCTTTCACGGGGGTCATCTCGGTTGGACTTCCGTCATTCCTGCACGCCGTTGGTTACTATCCCGTTTCAGGGTCCGGTCCCGGGGGCCTGGTCGGGGCTTGCCCGGGCGGCGCTTCGGGCGAGCGGCTGATAAACCTGCCGCCTGTGAAACGCCAGACGGCCGCAGGAGGTTTCACACCGATTTCCCGTGGATTTCGCGCCCCGTTGCGCAAATGCCACGGCGGAGGCCGTGACGGGCCGGGCTCGCCTTGCCGCACCCCTCCATATCGGCTAGGAAACCGGCGCGCCCGCCTCGGGCGTCCCTCACGACTGCGAAACGGACAAGACCATGGCTGACAAGGCGGACAGGATGAAGGCGCGGCTGCCGCGGGGCTTCGTCGACCGCCATGCGGCCGACATCCGCGCCGTGGACGCGATGACCGCGAAGATCCGCGCCGTCTACGAGCTCTACGGCTTCGAGCCGATCGAGCAGCCGATGGTGGAATACACCGATGCGCTCGGCAAGTTCCTGCCCGACCAGGACCGGCCGAACGAGGGCGTGTTCTCGTTCCAGGACGACGACGAGCAGTGGCTTTCGCTGCGCTATGACCTGACCGCGCCGCTGGCGCGCTTCGTGGCCGAGAATTTCGAGACCCTGCCCAAGCCCTACCGCTCGTATCGCCAGGGCTGGGTGTTCCGCAACGAGAAGCCGGGGCCGGGCCGCTTCCGCCAGTTCATGCAGTTCGACGCCGACATCGTCGGCACGCCCGATGGCGTCAGGGGCGTGGCGGCGGACGCCGAGATGGCGATGATGATGGCCGACACGCTGGAGGCGGTGGGGATCAGGCGCGGCGACTACGTCATCCGCGTCAACAACCGCAAGGTGCTCGACGGCGTGCTGGAGGCTATCGGGCTGGGCGGCGACGAGAATGCCGGCCGCCGGCTCGCCGTGCTGCGCGCCATCGACAAGCTCGACAAGTTCGGGCCGCAGGGCGTGCGGCTGCTGCTCGGCAAGGGCCGGCTGGACGAGAGCGGCGATTTTACGAAAGGCGCGGAGCTGGACGAGGCCGGCATCGCGACCGTTCTGAACTATATCGAGACGGGCGAGGTCGCGGACAACGAAGGCGTCGAGGAACTTTCGCAGATCCGCGCGCTGGTCGCGGCCGCCGGCTACGACGACGGCCGGATAAAGATCGACCCCTCCGTGGTGCGCGGCCTGGAATACTATACCGGCCCGGTCTACGAGGCCGAGCTTCTGTTCGAGGTGCCGAACGAGAAGGGCGAGATCGTGCGCTTCGGCTCGGTCGCCGGCGGCGGCCGCTACGACGGGCTGGTCTCGCGCTTCCGCGGCGAGCCGGTGCCGGCGACGGGCTTTTCCATCGGCGTGTCGCGGCTGACGGCGGCGCTGAGGAACCTCGGCAAGCTGGAGGACGCGCAAGTCGTCGCGCCCGTCGTCGTCCTCGTCATGGACAGGGACACCGAATCGCTCGGCCGCTACCAGAAGATGGTTTCCGCGCTGCGCCGGGCCGGCATCCGCGCCGAGATGTATCTCGGCGGCGCCGGCATGAAGGCGCAGATGAAATATGCCGACCGGCGCGGCAGTCCTTGCGTCGTCATCCAGGGCGGAGACGAGCGCGAAAAGGGCGAGGTGCAGATCAAGGATCTCGTGGAGGGCGCGCGGCTTTCGGCCGAGATCGAGGACAACGCCACCTGGCGCGAGAGCCGGCCGGCGCAGTTCACCGCCCGGGAGGACGGGCTGGTCGAGGCGGTGCGCCAGGTGCTCGACGCGCAGGCGGCCGAGAAAAGCCGGACGGCATGACCTTCAGCCTCCCCTCCTTCGCGGCCGACATCCTCGCCCTGTTCGACGAGCGCGGGGTCGTGCTCGCCGAGGTCGCCGTGCTGCAGCCGGCCGACCCTTTCCTCGACATGGCGGGCGAGGATTTGCGCCGGCGCATCTTCCTGACCGAGAGCGAGACCGGCGAGGCGCTGTGCCTGAGGCCGGAGTTCACCATTCCCGTCTGCCGCGACCATATCGCCGCGCAGGCCGGCACGCCGCGCCGCTACGGCTATCTCGGCCAGGTTTTCCGCCAGCGCCGCGAGGGCGGGGCGGAATTTCTCCAGGCCGGCATCGAGGATCTCGGCGAGGCCGACACGGCACAGGCCGACGCGCGCTCGGTGGCGGATGCGCATGCGCTTCTGTCGCGGGTGCTGCCCCGCGTTCCGCTCGCCGTCACGCTCGGCGACCAGCGCGTGTTCGAGGCGGTGCTGGCCGCGCTCGGCCTGCCGCGCGGCTGGCAGAAGCGGCTGGCGCGCGCCTTCGGCAACGGCGCGCAACTCGGCGCGGCGCTCGACGACCTCGCCAACCCCGCGCCGCGCGGGCCGGGCAACGGCGCGGTCGCGGCGCTGATCGCCGGAGGCGACCGCGACGGGCTCGCCGGCCATGTCGCGGAGTTGATGGAGGCGGCCGGGCTTTCGGCCTCGGCCGGCCGCACCCCGCAGGAGATCGCCCAGCGGCTGATCGAGAAGGCGGAGCTCAAAAGCGTGCGCCTGTCGCAGGAGGCCTTCGACGCGCTGAAGCGGTTCCTCGCCATCCGCGCGCCGCTGGAGGATGCGCCGGCGGCACTCGCCGCCTTCGCCGCCGGGGCCGGCGTGTCGCTGGGCGCGGCGCTCGACCTGTTCTCCACCCGTGTGCAGGCGATCGCCGCCCACGGCCTGCCGCAGGGCGCGATCCTCTACGACGCCGGCTTCGGCCGCCCGCTCGACTACTATACCGGCCTCGTCTTCGAGATCAGGGCCGAGGACGGCTCGCAGCCGCTGGCCGGCGGCGGCCGCTACGACCGGCTGCTGACCATGCTGGGCGCGAAGAAGCCTATCCCCGGCGTCGGTTTCTCGGTCTGGCTCGACCGCATCGCCGCATTGAGTGCCGCCGCATTGAGGGGGCAGCCATGACCGTCACGCTGGCGCTTCCCTCCAAGGGCAGGCTGAAGGACGAGGCGCTGGCCGTGCTGGCGCGCGCCGGCCTGCCCGTGGCGACGCCGCAGGACGAGCGGCGCTACCGCGCCCATGTCGAGGGCCGCGACGACATCGAGGTCGCCTTCCTGTCGGCCTCGGAGATTTCCCGCGAGCTGGGACAGGGCTCGGTCGACCTCGGCGTCACCGGCGAGGACCTGATCCGCGAGACCATCCCCGACTGGCAGGCGCGGGTCGCGATCGGCGCGCGGCTCGGCTTCGGCCACGCCGACGTGGTGGTGGCGGTGCCGGAAGCCTGGCTCGACGTCGACACCATGGCCGACCTCGACGACGTGGCCGCCGACTTCCGCCAGCGCCACGGCCGCCGCCTGCGCATCGCCACCAAATACTGGCGGCTGACGCAGCAATTCTTTTCCGCCCAGCACGGCATCCAGGTCTACCGCATCGTCGAGAGCCTCGGCGCGACCGAGGGCGCCCCGGCCGCGGGTTCCGCCGACGTCATCGTCGACATCACCACCACCGGCTCGACGCTCAGGGCGAACCATCTGAAGATCCTCGACGACGGGGTGATCCTGCGCTCGCAGGCCTGCCTCGGCGTGGCGCTGAAGGCGCGGGAGCCGGCGGACGAGGCGACCGTGGCGGCGATCCTCAAGGCCGTCAACGGCGGCTGAAACGAAAAGACCCGGATCGCTCCGGGCCTTGACTTTCATCGCCTGCGGCGGGATCAGCCGCGCCTGGCCTCGACCGACAGCGCGCCGGGGCCCGAGACGGAGAGCGCGAGGAAGCCGCCGGCAATGGCGATGTTCTTCCAGAAGACCGTCATCTCCTCGGGGCTGAAATGGCCGATGAAGGCGGTGGCCACGCAGAACGCCGCGAGGGCGTAGGCGGCCCAGCGCGTCTGGAAGCCGACCACGATGGCGATGCCGCCCAGCACCTTGAGCGCGATCACCGCCCAGGTGACCAGCATCGGCGCCGGCATGCCGATCGAGCCCATGAAGCCGGCGAAGCCGCCGGGCGAAAACAGCATCGGGATGCCGGAGATCAGGAACATCAGCGCCAGCAGGATGCGGGCGACGAGAAGGGTGACGTCGTTGGACATGGTTCTTCCTTGTCTGTCGAAAACTCGTTCCCGCCCCAGATAGCGCATGTGTGCGGCGCAGCAAGCCTCTGCGCCGCAGACTATGCGTTCACTTTCAGTGAACGTCTAATAATATGCCGTTCACAAGAACGTGATGGCTCAGCCCGGCCTGGTCATCGCCTCCGGCCGCACGATGGCGTCGTACTCGGCCTCGCTCACCAGCCCGGTCCTGAGCGCCTCCTCGCGCAGCGTGGTGCCGTTCCTGTGCGCGGTCTTGGCGATCTTCGCGGCGTTGTCGTAGCCGATCTTCGGCGCCAGCGCCGTCACCAGCATCAGCGAGCGCTCGACGCCGGCGCGGATGTTGTCCTCGCGCGGCTCGATGCCGACGACGCAGTTGTCGGTGAAGGAGTGGGCGGCGTCGGCGATGAGGCGCACCGATTGTAGGAAGTTGTAGGCCATGACCGGGTTGAACACGTTCAGCTCGAAATGGCCCTGGCTGCCGGCGAAGGTGAGCGCGGCGTGGTTGCCGAACACCTGCACGCAGACCTGCGTCATCGCCTCGCACTGGGTCGGGTTGACCTTGCCCGGCATGATCGAGGAGCCGGGCTCGTTCTCCGGCAGGGCGAGCTCGCCGAGGCCGGCGCGCGGGCCGGAGCCGAGGAAGCGGATGTCGTTGGCGATCTTGAACAGCGAGGCCGCGACCGTGTTGATCGCGCCGTGGCTGAACACCATGGCATCGTGGGCGGCGAGCGCCTCGAACTTGTTGGGCGCGGTGGTGAAGGCCAGCCCGGTGATGCCGGCGATCTTCTGCGCCACCTTCTCGGCGAAGCCGATCGGCGCGTTGAGGCCGGTGCCGACCGCCGTGCCGCCCTGGGCGAGCTGCATCAGCGCCGGCAGCGTCATCTCGATGCGCTCGATGCCGTTCTTCACCTGCTGGGCATAGCCGGAGAACTCCTGGCCAAGCGTCAGCGGGGTGGCGTCCTGGGTGTGGGTGCGGCCGATCTTGATGATGTGATCCCAGGCGCTCGCCTTCTCGTCTAGCGCGGCGTGCAGCTTCCCAAGCGCCGGCAGCAGGCGGTTGACGATCTCCTCGGCGCCGGCGACGTGCATGGCCGTCGGGTAGGTGTCGTTGGACGACTGGCTCATGTTGACGTGGTCGTTGGGGTGGACCGGCTTCTTCGAGCCCATCTCGCCGCCCAGCATCTCGATGGCGCGGTTGGAGATGACCTCGTTGGCGTTCATGTTCGACTGGGTGCCGGAGCCGGTCTGCCAGACCACGAGCGGGAAATGCTCGTCGAGCTTACCGTCGATCACCTCCTGCGCGGCCCTGACGATCACCTCGCCGATCTTCGGGTCGAGGCGGCCGAGCTCCATGTTGGCTTCGGCCGCGGCGCGCTTGACGATGCCGAGCGCGCGCACGATCGGCAGGGGTTGCCTTTCCCAGCCGATCCTGAAATTGCCGCGGCTGCGCTCGGCCTGCGCGCCCCAGTAGCGGTCGGCCGCCACCTCGATGGGGCCGAACGTATCGGTTTCGGTTCTGGTCTTTCCAGCGCTCACGGCCGCTCTCCTCATCAGGCGATAGTCGATGTCGCGCCCGGCCTAACGCTTCGGCGTTTCCGCTTCAAGCGCAGAATCGGGCCCGCCCCCATGCGAATCGGTTCAGGCCGGCGGCGCGGCGCGCGGATGCAAAAACGGAGCGGCGCAGGGCCGCTCCGTCACGTTCGGGGATCGGGCCGAAGGCGGCTCTACAGCGCCTTCCTGACCTTTTCCTTTGCGTCGCCGTAGCCCTTCTGGACCTTGCCGGCGACCTTCTCGGCCTTGCCTTCCAGCTCGGTCTTCTTCGAGCCGGTGGCCTTGCCGACGGCTTCCTTGACGGCGCCCCTGGCCTGTTTGGCGACGCCCTTGACCTGATCCTTGTTGACCATTTCCTCGCTTCCTTTCCAAAGCCGCGCGCGTGCGGCCTCTGGAAACGGACGGGCACGGCTTTGGTTGCGCGGCCGGCCCGGCGGGCGAAAAGAAAGGGGCGGCATCGCTGCCGCCCCTTCATCGTTTCCGGCTTTATGGACTTAGAAGTCCATGCCGCCCATGCCACCCATGCCGCCGCCGGGCATGGCCGGCATCGGCGCGTCCTTCTTCGGGGCCTCGGCGATCATCGCCTCGGTGGTAACGAGCAGGCCGGCGACCGAAGCCGCATCCTGCAGCGCGGTGCGCACCACCTTGGTCGGGTCGACGATGCCGAGGCCGATCAGGTCGCCATAGTCGCCGGTCTGGGCGTTGTAGCCGTAGGTCGACGACTTGTTGTCGAGGATCTTGCCGACGACGATCGAGGCTTCCGCACCGGCGTTGGTCGCGATCTGGCGGGCCGGAGCCTGCAGCGCGCGGCGCACGATGTTGATGCCGGCATCCTGGTCGGCGTTCTCGCCCTTGGACTTCAGGTTGGCCGAAGCGCGCAGCAGCGCGGTGCCGCCGCCGGGCACGATGCCTTCCTCGACCGCGGCGCGGGTGGCGTTGAGCGCGTCGTCCACGCGGTCCTTGCGCTCCTTGACCTCGACCTCGGTCGAGCCGCCGACGCGGATGACGGCCACGCCGCCCGCGAGCTTGGCCAGGCGCTCCTGAAGCTTCTCGCGGTCGTAGTCGGAGGTCGTCTCCTCGATCTGCTGCTTGATCTGGGCGACGCGGCCCTGGATCTCGGCCTTCTTGCCGGCGCCGTCGACGATGGTGGTGTTCTCCTTGGAGATCGACACCTTCTTGGCGCGGCCGAGCATGTTGAGGCCGACATTCTCAAGCTTGATGCCGAGATCCTCGGAGATGACCTGGCCGCCGGTGAGGATGGCGATGTCCTCGAGCATGGCCTTGCGGCGGTCGCCGAAGCCCGGAGCCTTGACGGCGGCGATCTTCAGGCCGCCGCGCAGCTTGTTGACCACCAGCGTGGCCAGCGCCTCGCCCTCGACGTCCTCGGAGATGATGAGCAGCGGCTTCGAGGTCTGCACCACGGCCTCGAGCACCGGCAGCATGGCCTGCAGGTTCGACAGCTTCTTCTCGTGGAGCAGGATGTAGGCGTCCTCGAGCTCGGCCACCATCTTGTCGGGGTTGGTGATGAAGTAGGGCGACAGATAGCCGCGGTCGAACTGCATGCCCTCGACCACTTCCAGCTCGGTCTCGGCGGTCTTGGCCTCCTCGACGGTGATGACACCCTCGTTGCCGACCTTCTGCATCGCCTTGGCGATCATCTCGCCGATTTCCTTCTCGCCGTTGGCCGAGATGGTGCCGACCTGAGCGACCTCCTCCGAGGTCTTGATCTTCTTGGTGGCCTTGGCCAGCGCCGCGACGACCTCGGTGACGGCGATGTCGATGCCGCGCTTCAGGTCCATCGGGTTCATGCCGGCGGCAACCGCCTTGTGGCCTTCCTGGACGATGGCCTGGGCGAGCACGGTCGCGGTCGTGGTGCCGTCGCCGGCGATGTCGTTGGTCTTGGAGGCGACTTCACGGACAAGCTGCGCGCCCATGTTCTCGAACTTGTCCTCGAGCTCGATCTCCTTGGCGACGGTGACGCCGTCCTTGGTGATGCGCGGGGCGCCGAACGACTTGTCGATGACGACGTTGCGGCCCTTGGGGCCCAGCGTCACCTTCACCGCGTCGGCGAGGATGTTGACGCCGCGCAGCATGCGCTCGCGGGCGTCGCGGGAAAATTTCACGTCCTTGGCAGCCATGTTTCAGCTCCTGTTGTCGATGCCGTGCCGCGAGGGGGCCGGCCGAATTTCAATGAACGGGAAGGGTCGGCCGATCAGCCGATGATGCCCAGAATGTCGGATTCCTTCATGATGAGAAGGTCTTCGCCGTTGAGCTTGACCTCGGTGCCCGACCACTTGCCGAACAGGACGCGGTCGCCGGCCTTCACGTCCAGCGGGATCAGCTTGCCGCTCTCGTCGCGCGCGCCCGAGCCGACCGAGATCACCTCGCCTTCCTGCGGCTTTTCCTTCGCGGTGTCCGGGATGATGATGCCACCGGCGGTCTTCTCCTCGGATTCGACCCGGCGGACGACCACGCGGTCATGAAGCGGGCGGAACTTCGACTTTGCCATGTCTCTGGTGTCCTCGAAAATGGATTAAGGGGTTCCCTCCATCCGGCGGCGCCGGACGTGGTTAGCACTCACCGATGGCGAGTGCTAACATGGGCGTTGAGATAGTGGCGGGCTTCGACGCTGTCAATATCGGATGCGACTTATCGCTAACGCGAAGCGCGGGCGGACGAGGAAGACGCCATGGTGGCGACCCATCCGCGCGCGATGGCGAGGCCGGCGGCGTCGGCCTGCGGCCCGAAGCGGGCGGCCTCCAGGGGGTGGCGTTCGCTCCAGCCGGGCTGGCGCTCGGCCAGCCATTCGGCGAAGGTTTCGGCCCACATCTCGACCATCGGCCGGTCGGCCTCGAAATGGAACTGGAAGCCGTAGGCGGCGCGGCCGACGCGGAAGGCCTGGTTGTGGACCGAAAGGTTGCCGGCAAGCCGCACGGCGCCGCGCGGCAGGATGAAGGTGTCGTCGTGCCACTGGAAGGTGCGGAACGAGGCCGGCAGCGCGGCAAGCACCGGGTCGGCCGCGCCTTCCGGCGTCAGCTCGACCTCGCGCCAGCCGAACTCGCTCGCGCCGCCGATGATGTTGTGCCCGCCATAGGCGCGCGCCAGCAACTGGCTGCCGAGGCAGATGCCGAGCACCGAGCGGCCCGAATCGCCGAAATCGCGCATCAGCGCGCACAGGCGCGGCAGCCACGGGCTTTCCCCGTCGGCGAGCGCGTTCTGGCCGCCGCCGAGAACGACCAGCCCGTCATAGCCGTCCGGTGCGCCGGGCAGCGCATCGTCGAGGTCGGCGCGCACGAGCTCGACCGCAGCACCCGCCTCGTCGAGCGCAGCGCCGACCTGGCCGAGGCCGGTGCCGGCGAAGTTCTGGACGGCGAGGACGCGCATGGCTTGCCTTCGGATTCGGGTGGTGTCGCAAACAGACCGCGAGCGATAGCATGGCCGCGCCGTCGCGCGAAAGGGAGGATGCCGTGCCGCTGCAAAACCGGGTCGATCCGTTCGGCGCGATACACGCCACGCCGGAACGCGCGCTGTTCACGGGAAACCGCGGCGTCATCCACGACCCCGCGACCAAGACGCTTCTGTCGCGCCGCTGGACCACGAAGGCGTGGATCGTCTGCGCGCTCGCGCATCCGGGCGGCGGCCGGCGCGAGCCGATGGGCCGCAACGGCCCGGCCGGCGGCGCGGGCTGGACCGAGCTGTTCTTTCTCGACGAGGTGACGGCGCTGGCCGCCGGCCACCGCCCCTGCTTCTACTGCCGCCGCGCGGCGGCGCTGTCGTTCCGGGCCTGCTTCGCCGCCGGCAACGGCATGGCCGCGGCGAGCGCGCCGGCGATGGACGACATCCTCCACCGGCAGCGGCTCGCGGCGGGCGGGACGGCGAGGTCGCTTTCGCGCGCCGGGCTTGCCGCCCTGCCCGACGGCGCGGTGATCGAGGCCGGCGGCCTCGCCCATGCGCTGCGGCGCGGGCGCGCGCTGCCGTGGCGCTTTTGCGGCTACGGCGATCCGCAGCCGCTGCCGGCCGGCGCAAGGCTGGTCACCCCGCCGGCGACGGTCGCGGCGCTTGCCGCGGGCTTCCAGCCCGTCTGGCATCCTTCGGCGACCTGACCGACCACCCCTTGACCGGAACGCGCGGCTGGATCAACAGCTTTTCCATGCGCGCGAACTACAGATTGCAGCGGCTCTTCGTGCCGCACGACCTCGGCCACGGCGTCGCCTTCGACGCCGACCGGCCGCAAAGCCACTATCTCGCCCATGTGCTGCGCATGGCCGAGGGGGCGGAGCTGCTGGTCTTCAACGGCCGCGACGGCGAGTGGCGCGCCCGCGTCGCGGCCATCGGCAAGAAGGGCGTGAGGCTTGCCGTGGGGAGGCGGGAGCGGCCGCAGCCGCCCGCGCCCGACCTCGTCTACGCCTTCGCCCCGCTGAAGGCGGGACGGCTCGACTACATGGTGCAGAAGGCGGTGGAGATGGGCGCGGGCACCCTCCAGCCCGTCCTCACGCAGCACACGCAGGTGGCGAAGCCGCCGATGGAGAAGATGCAGGCCAACGCGATCGAGGCGGCCGAGCAGTGCGGGGTGCTGGCGCTGCCGGGGCTGCGGCCGCCGGTGAAGCTCGACGCCCTGCTCGCCGGCTGGGAGACCGACCGGCGGCTGATCTTCTGCGACGAGGACGCGGCAACGGACGATCCGCTGCCGGCGCTGCGCGCGGTCGCAGAGAGCAAGGTCGGGGTGCTGATCGGCCCGGAGGGCGGGTTCTCGGACGACGAGCGGCGCGGGCTGAGGGCGCTTCCTTTCGTCACGGCGATCCCGCTCGGGCCCCGCATCCTGCGCGCCGACACGGCCGCCGTCGCCGCGCTGGCGCTGGTGCAGGCGACGCTCGGCGACTGGCGATCCTGAAGCGCGGTTGATCAAGGCGTCAGGATTTTTCGCTTGATCGCGGGCGGCAGTTCCGCTCAACACTCGCGCGCTGCCGTCCGGGCAGCGGCGACAGGCAGGCCAAGGACACGCACATGGCGCGCGACACCACCGATTTCAGTCCGATCGAGGGCGTGGACGAGCTTGTCTCCTACCTCGCGGCCGGCTCCAGGCCGAAGGAGGCGTGGCGCATCGGCACCGAGCACGAGAAGTTTCCCTTCTACGTCGACGGCAACCGGCCCGTGCCCTATGGCGGCGAGCGCGGCATCAAGGCGCTGCTGGAGGGCATGCGCAACCTGCTCGGCTGGGAGCCGATCGTCGATGCCGGCCACATCATCGGCCTGGTCGAGCCGACCGGACAGGGCGCGATCAGCCTGGAGCCCGGCGGCCAGTTCGAGCTGTCCGGCGCGCCGGTGGAGACGATCCACCAGACCTGCCGCGAGGGCAACGCCCATCTCGCGCAACTGCGCGAGGTGGCCGAGCCGCTCGGCATCCGCTTCCTCGGCCTCGGCGGCAGCCCGAAATGGACGCTTGCCGAGACGCCGCGCATGCCCAAGTCGCGCTACGACATCATGACCGCCTACATGCCCAAGGTCGGCGGCCAGGGCCTCGACATGATGTACCGCACCTGCACCATCCAGGTGAACCTCGACTTCTCCAGCGAGGCGGACATGCGGCGCAAGATGCAGGTGTCGCTGAAGCTGCAACCGCTGGCCACGGCGCTGTTTTCCAACTCGCCCTTCACCGAGGGCCGGCCGAACGGCATGCAGAGCTGGCGCGCCGACATCTGGCGCGACACCGACAACCGGCGCTCCGGCATCCCCGAATTCTGCTTCTCGGCCGATTTCGGCTTCGCCGACTATGTCGAATGGGCGCTCGACGTGCCGATGTACTTCATCATCCGCGAGGGCCGCTATTTCGACGCCACCCACGTCACCTTCCGCCAGTTCATGGCGGGCGCGCTGCGCAACGAGGTCAGCGACGGCATGCCCACCATCGGCGACTGGGCCAACCACCTGTCGACGCTGTTCCCCGACGTGCGGCTGAAGCGGTTCCTGGAGATGCGCGGCGCCGATGGCGGGCCGTGGCGGCGCATCTGCGCGCTGCCGGCCTTCTGGGTCGGGCTGCTCTACGACCAGGCCGCGCTCGACGCAGCCGAGGCGCTGACGCGCGACTGGAGCTTCGCCGAGGTCGTCGCCATGCGCGACGCCGTGCCGACGCAGGCGCTGGCCACGCGCTTCCGCAACGCCACGCTGCGCGAGATCGCGCGCGAGGCGCTCGAAATCTCGCGCCGGGGCCTTGCCGCGCGCGGGCGTCTGAACCGCGAGGGCAGCGACGAGACCGGCTATCTCGCGCCCCTCGACGAGGTGGTGGCGCGCGGCACCACGAGCGCGCAGGAGATGCTGACCGCCTGGCGCACGCGCTGGGGCGGCTCGATCGAGCCGGTCTTCCTCGAATACGCCTATTGAGGACGGGCGGCCGGCGCGGGCCTCAGTCGTAGCTGTAGTCGGCGGCGGCGGGCGAAACGAAGGGCGCGTTCCACGACCCGCCGACGAAGAACGGCATCTGCGCCGGCGCGCGCGTGCCGTCCTGCGCCACCGGCGCGAAATAGCCGGAAAGCGCCAGCGCCTGGCCGACATAGTGGACGATGCCGGCCACCGACACCGTCATCTGCTGCTCGAGCTGAACGTCGGCCTTCTCGATGCGCGCGACGCCGCCGCTGACCCTGGCCTTGAAGTCGAAGCCGCGCAGCGGCAGCGTGCCGCCGGCCACCTCCGACAGCGGGAAGAAGCCGCCGTCGGCCCACAGCGCCCTGAAGCGGGCGAGGTCGAAGCCGGACAACGCGCCCTGCCCCAGCGAGGCCGTCACCGAACCCTCGGCGCGCGCCATCGCCTCGTCCCAGTCGTCGCCGGTGCCCTTGAGCATCACCGAGACGCTGGCGCGGCCCTGCGGCAGCAGGCGCTCCGCGCCCGCCGCCTTGGCCAGCGCCAGCGCATCGACATTGCTCGCCATCAGCCGCATCTCGACGGTCTTCTCGCCGCCTGCGCCGTCGATGCGCAGGCCGGCCTGCACCTCGCCGCCGAAGGCGGTGGCGTCGGAAATGTCGAAGGCGGCGAGGTTGCCCTTGACCTGCGTGGAGGCGGCGACGTCCGTCAGCGCCACCGCCCCGAAGGTGGCGGCGGCCGAGGACAGCCTGAGGTCGAGCGAGAGCTGGTCGGAAAAGGCGGTGTCGATGCGGTCGTGGATGCTGCCGGCGCCGGAGGCCGCCGGGGTGAAGGCCATGAGGAAGGAGCGCAGGTCGAGCTTGTCGAAGGCGAGCGTGCCGGAAATGGCGGGAACCGCGTCTGCGAAGGACAGGTCGAGCACGCCGCGCCCGGTGTTGCCGCCCAGCGTCAGCGTCGTCTGGTCGAGTTGCAGCCGCCTGGCGTTGCCCTGGACGCGGCTTGCCACCGACATCGCGCCGATGGCCGCGCCCGGGGCGATGCGGGTGCGCGACCATTCGAGCATGCGCCGGATCGACGGCGAGGAGATTTTCGCCGGCCCGTCGAAATAGGCGTCGCCGGAAAGGTTCGCCGTGCCCTCGAAGCCGGCCTCCACCAGCGCCGACTTGAGCGAGGCGCTGACGGCGGTGCTGCCGCCGGCGATCAGGATCAGCGGCGAGGCGGCCGACGCCTCGACGGCGACGTTCTCGCCGCGCCAGATGCCGGTGGCGACCAGCCGCGCGCCGCGGTTGAGCGACGGCCACACGACGCGGCCGCGCAGGCTGGTGACGACGTCGCCCTCGGCGTCGACGATGCGCCCGTCGAAGAACTCGACCGTGCCGAAGGCGATGTCGGGCAGCGCCCCGGCGTCGGGGCTGGCGGGATTGTCGGCCACGACCTTGCGCGCGGTCTCGACGGCGCGCATCATCCTGCCGCCGCCGGGCGAGGCCGGCAGGTCGAGCACGGAGCCGGAGGTGGAAAGCCTGAGAAGCGGCCGGTGCATCGACATGCCCGACAGGACGACGTTGCCGCGCAGCGCGGCGAGCGGCGACAGCGACACCTCCAGCCGCTCGGCCTCCAGCACCGGCGGCCGGCCGCCGTCGGCCCATTCGTGGAAGGCGACGTCCTCCAGCGTGGCGCGGAAGCCCGGCCACACGTCGAGGACCGGCGCGGCCCCCAGCGACACGCGGTAGCCGCTCCACAGGCCGAGCTCATAGGCGATGCGGTCACGCACGATCTGCGTCGAGGCGATCCACGGCAGGGCGGCCAGAAGCAGGATCGCCAGCGCGACAAGCGCGGCGAAAGCTGCCAAGCCTCTCTTTACCGTCAGGAACCGCATGCCGCCTCACCGCCTCGATGGCGCCGCCCGCGACGCACCCTTTCGCTAACCAATACGCGCGCTATCCGCATTTCAAGCTTTTATGGCCCGGCCAAGGCGGTTTCCAACAAAGGGGATGGTATTTTCGCCTGCTTGCCTTGGCGCGCGACCCGATGTTTAACCATGACCGCGCGAGCCAGTTTTCCAGCCAGTTTTCCCGGAGGAACCGCATGACCGATACCAGCCTGCTGTGGAGCCCGTCCGCCGAGAGGATCGCGGCGGCGCCGCTCACCGCATTCATCAGGGCCGCGGCGGAGGCTTCCGGGCGGCCGATCGCCGACTACGACGCGCTGCATGCCTGGTCGGTCGAGGAGCGCGAGGCGTTCTGGCCGCTCGTGTGGGACTGGTGCGGCATCGTGGGCGAGCGCGGCCGGCGCGTGCTGGAGAACGGAGACAGGATGCCGGGCGCGCGCTTCTTTCCCGACGCGCGGCTCAACTTCGCCGAGAATCTGCTGAGGAAGTCCGGCCCCGGCGACGCCCTGGTCTTCCGGGGCGAGGACAAGGTGGAGCGCCGCCTGTCGTGGGACCAGCTCACCGCGCTCGTGTCGCGCCTGCAACAGCTCTTCCGGGCCCACGGCGTCAAGGCCGGCGACAGGATCGCCGCGATGATGCCCAACATGCCCGAAACGATAGCCGCCATGCTGGCCGCCGCCTCGCTCGGCGCCATCTGGTCGTCCTGCTCGCCCGATTTCGGCGAGCAGGGCGTGCTCGACCGATTCGGCCAGATCGAGCCGGTGCTGTTCATCGCGCCCGACGGCTACTGGTATGCCGGCAGACGCGTCGAGGTCGGCGACAAGGTGGCGGCCGTGCTGGCCAAGATGCCCTCGGTGCGCGCGGCCTTCATCGTCGACTATCTCGGCGAGGCGCGGGAGGTGGCGGCCAAGGCGGCGACCGGGGCCGGCAAGGCGCAGGCGCTCGACGACGCGCTCGGCGCCTTCGAGCCCGCCCCGCTCGCCTTCGAGCGCCTGCCCTTCGACCATCCGCTCTACATCCTCTATTCCTCGGGCACGACCGGCATCCCGAAATGCATCGTCCACTCCGCCGGCGGCACGCTGATCCAGCACGTCAAGGAGCACCGGCTCAACGCCGGCATCGAGGACGGCGACCGCTTCTTCTACTTCACCACCTGCGGCTGGATGATGTGGAACTGGCTGGTGAGCGGCCTCGCCTCGGGCGCGACGCTGCTGCTCTACGACGGCTCGCCCTTCCATCCCGACGGCAACGTCATCTTCGATTTCGCGCAGGCCGAGAAGATGACCTATTTCGGCACCTCGGCCAAGTTCATCGACGCGGTCCGCAAGTCCGGCCTGCGGCCGATCGAGACGCACGACCTGTCGAGCGTGCGCGTCATCTCCTCGACCGGCTCGCCGCTGGCGCCGGAGAACTTCCGCTTCGTCCATGACGGCATCAAGGCAGACGTGCACCTGGCCTCGATCTCCGGCGGCACCGACATCGTCTCCTGCTTCGTGCTCGGCGTGCCGACGAAGCCGGTCCATATCGGAGAGATACAGGGGCCGGGGCTCGGCATGGCCGTCGACGTCCTCGACGACGAGGGCCGGCCCGTGAAGGGCGAGAAGGGCGAGCTGGTCTGCACCCGCGCCTTCCCGTCGATGCCGCTGATGTTCTGGAACGACCCGGAGGGCGCCAAGTATCGCGCCGCCTATTTCGAGCGCTTCGACAACATCTGGTGCCATGGCGACTTCGCCGAGTGGACGCCGCACGGCGGCATCGTCATCCACGGCCGCTCCGACGCCACGCTCAATCCCGGCGGCGTGCGCATCGGCACGGCCGAGATCTACAACCAGGTCGAGCAGATGGAGGAGATCGCCGAGGCGATCTGCATCGGCCAGGACTGGGACGGCGACGTGCGCGTCGTGCTGTTCGTGCGGCTGGCGCAAGGCGTCGCGCTCGACGAGGCGCTGGAGAAGAAGATCAGGGCCAAGATCCGCACCGGCGCCAGCCCGCGCCACGTGCCGGCGAAGATCGTGGCCGTCGCCGACATCCCGCGCACCAAGTCCGGCAAGATCACCGAGCTTGCGGTTCGCGACGTCGTCCACGGCAGGACGGTCAAGAACAAGGAGGCGCTGGTCAACCCCGAGGCGCTGGAGCTGTACCGCGACATACCGGCGCTGCGCGAATAGGAACCCCGCGCGGCGGCAGGGTTAACGAACGGTAACGCCGAAATTTACCTCGTTTTCACAGGTGGCGCGGATTCGTAAACTTCTAACGGCCCCGGTAAGGAACCGTTAAGGCCCGGCCGCGATAGTCGTGCGTAACTTGAGGGAGACATGCTGCTCCGACGCCACCCAACGGTAGCAGAATCGCTCAAGCCCCTGTGTGACAGCCGATTTTCTCATTCAAGCGCCCTTCCGGGCGCTTTTTCTTTTCCCCGTGGCTGCGACGGCTCGCCCGCGGGCACGCAATAACTTGAATTTGAAAATCAGGTATCGTAGTCGTCGCTTCGGGGGAAAGCGCGCTGCGTGCCTTGGGGTGCGGGCGCGGTTTTCTTTGCGTCGCCGCCAACAGGGAGCACAACGATGAAGAGATTTCTGGCAGGGTGCATCGCGCTCGCCATGAGCCTGCCCGTGACCGCCGTCATGGCGCAGGCACAGGAACTGACCGTCTATTCGGGACGCGGCGAGGCGCTGGTCGGCCCGATCATCGCCCAGTTCGAGCGCGAGTCCGGCGTCAAGGTCAACGTGCGCTACGGCGGCACTTCCGAGCTTGCCACCCTGCTCACCGAGGAGGGCGCGCAGTCGCCGGCCGACGTGTTCTGGGCGCAGGACGGCGGCGCGCTCGGCGCGGTCGCGCCCCTCTTCGCCGATCTTCCGGCCGAGGTGAACGAAGGCGTTTCGGCCGAATTCCGCAACGTCAACAACAAATGGGCGCCCACCAGCGGCCGCTCGCGCACGCTAGTCTACTCGACGGAGCGCGTGCAGGAGGCCGACCTGCCCGCCTCCATCGCCGACCTGACGAACGAGAAGTACAAGGGCCGCGTGGCCTGGGCGCCGACCAACGGCTCCTTCCAGGCCTTCGTCACCGCCTTCCGGGTCGCGCATGGCGACGACGCCGCCAGGCAGTGGCTGGAGGGCATGATCGCCAACGACGCCAAGGCCTACCGCAACAACGGCTCCCAGATCGAGGCAATCGCCAATGGCGAGGTCGATTTCGGCCTGGTCAACAACTACTATCTCGGCCGCTATCTCGCCCGTGACGACAAGTTCCCGGTGGCGCAGACGCATTTCGGGGCCGGCGACATCGGCAACCTGCTGAACGTGGCGGGCGCCGGCATCGTCGCCGCCAGCGACAACCAGGAAGTTGCCCGCCAGTTCATCGACTACCTGCTTTCCCCGAAGGCCCAGCAGTACATCACCACGCAGGGCAACGAGTATCCGGTGATCCCGGGCCTGATCGCCAACCCCACGCTCGAGCCGTTCGAGGAGCTTCAGGCGCTCAGCCCCAAGGTCGACATCGACGCGATCTCCGACCTCGAGGGCACGCTCGAGCTGCTGCGCCAGGTCGGCCTGCTCTGACCAGCGCCGTCTTCGGGACATGGCCGCCGCGCGCGCGGCGGCCCTCGCTTCTCCTGCTCGCCCCGGCGTTCCTCGTCGGGGCGGGCATGCTCGTGCCCATGATCTATCTGGTGGCGCGGGCTTTCGACGCCGACGCCGCGACGCTGGTCGACGTGGTGTTCCGCCGGCGCAACCTCGCGCTATTGGGCAACACGCTGGCGCTGACGGCCTGCGTGCTGGCGGTGACGACGGCGGTGGCGCTGCCGCTCGCCTGGCTGGTGACGCGCTCCGACCTGCGCTTCAGGGGTCTGCACTCCGTCCTCGGCGTGCTGCCGCTGGCCGTTCCCGGCTATGTCATGGCCTATGCGCTGATCGGGCTTTCGGGCTATTACGGCTTCGCCAGCCAGCTTCTCGGCATCCGCCTGCCGCGGCCGGAGGGGCTGTGGGGGGCGGCGCTGGCGCTTTCGCTCTATACCTTCCCCTATCTGTTCCTGAACCTGCGCGCCGCGCTCCTCGGCCTCGACCCCGGTCTCGAGGAAAGCGCGCGCTGCCTCGGCCGCTCGCCGTGGAACACGTTCCGCACCGTGACGCTGCCGCATCTGGTGCCGGCGCTGCTGGCGGGCTGGCTGGTGATCGCGCTCTACGTCGTCGGCGATTTCGGCGTCATCGCGCTGATGCGCTACGAGGTGTTCAGCTACGCGATCTTCACCCAGTATTCGGCGGCCTTCGACCGCGTCTACGCGGCATGGCTGTCGCTGATGCTGATGGCGGTGACGCTGTCCTTCATCCTGATCGAGGCGAGGCTGCGCAGGGGCCGCTACGCGCGCACCGGCAAGGGCGCGGCGCGGCCGCCGGCACCCGTGCCGCTCGGGCGGCTGCGGCCGCTGGCCTTCGCCTTTCTCACCCTCGTCCACGGCGCCTCGCTCGGCCTGCCGCTCGCGGTCCTTCTCTACTGGATGGCGCGGAGCGGCGCGAGCGCCGATCTCCTCGAGGTGGCGCGCGCCTTCTGGCGCACCGCGCTCGTCGCCGTGCCGGCGGCGACGCTGGCCACCGGCCTGGCGCTGCCGGTGGTGTATCTGACCGTGCGCTTCCCCTCGCGGCTCGCCTCGGCCGTCGACCGCCTCGTCTATCTCGGCTATGCCGTGCCGCCGCTCGCCTTCGCGCTGTCGATGGTGTTCTTCGCGCTGCGCGCCGCGCCCTTCCTCTACCAGACGCTGGCGCTGCTGATCTTCGCCTATGCCATGACGTTCCTGGCGCTGGCCATGGGGCCGATGCGCAGCCGCCTGCTCCAGATCGGGCCGAGGCTGGAGGAGGTGTCGCGCTCGCTCGGCTACGGGCCGTGGCACGCCTTCAGGCTGGCGACCCTGCCGCTGGTGCGGCGCTCGATGCTGGCGGCGGGGCTGCTCGTGTTCATCAGCGTCGTCAAGGAGCTGCCGATCACCTTCCTGCTGGCGCCCACCGGCCACACGACGCTGTCGATGGCCGTGTTCAGCCGCACCTCGGAAGGCATGATGGCGGAGGCGGCGCCCTACGCGCTGATGATCGTCGTCTTCTCCAGCCTGTTCGTCGGGCTGATCCTGCGCTACGAGGGCCGGCGATAGATCACTGCGCCAGCACCCGCGTCGAGGGAAAGACGATCTCGACCAGCGTGCCCTCGCCCGGCGTCGAGGAGATGGTGAAGCGGGCGCGGTTGGCCTCGACCATGGCCTTGGTCAGCGGCAGGCCGAGCCCGGTGCCGTCGTGGCGGCCGCGCTTCAGCGCGTTGATCTGCTTGAACGGCTTCATCGCCTGGTCGATCTCGGCCAGCGTCATGCCGATGCCGGTGTCGCGCACCCGCATCGCCACGTCGCCGGAAGCCTCGTAGGCGGTGGAGACGATCACCTGGCCGCCGGCCTGGGTGTAGCGGATGGCGTTGGACAGAAGGTTGAGCGCGATCTGGCGCACGCTGCGCAAATCGGCCACCACGTCGGGCAGGCGCGAGGCGAGCGAGGAGCGGATGATGACGCGCTCGCGGTTGGCCTGCGGCTGCATCATGGCCACGGCCTCGGCCAGCGCCTCGTTGAGCGAAACCGCCTCGTAGTTCATCTCCTGCTCGCCGGCCTCGATCTTGGAGATGTCGAGCAGGTCGTTGACGAGGTCGAGCACGTGGTTGCCCGAGCGGTTGATGTCGCGCAGGTAGTCGCGGTAGCGGTCGGAGCCGATCGGGCCGAACTTCTCGTCCATCATCAGCTCGGAAAAGCCGATGATGGCGTTGAGCGGCGTGCGGATCTCGTGGCTGACGCGGGCGAGGAACTCCGTCTTCTGCGAGGAGGCGCGCTCGGCCTGGGCGCGCGCCTGGGTCAGCTCCTCCTCGGCGCGCTTGAACTGGGTGATGTCGCGGACCACCGCGCAGTAGCCGCTGTCCTCCGGCAGGCGGCCGATGGTCATGAACAGCGGGATGAAGCGGCCTTCCCGCTCGCGGCCGATCACCTCGCGGCCGTCGTTGAGCACGCTGGCGACGCCGTTGTCGGCGAGGCCGGCAAGGTAGTCGCGCGCCGATTTCTGGCTCTCTATGGCGAACAGCGTCGAGAACGGCTTGCCCTCCACCTCGGCGCTGTCGAAGCCGAACAGCGCCTCGGCCGGGCGGCTGATGTTGCGGATCGTGCCGTCGGGGGCGATCAGCACCACGCCGTCGGTGGCGGTGTCGATGATGGTGCGCAGCTCGGACAGGTGCCGCTCCAGCTCGCGGATCGCGGCCTCGGGCTCGGCCTTGACCGGCGCGGCAGGTTCCGCCGCGGCGTGCGCCGGCGCGGCGTGCCCGTCGGCGCGGCGCAGCGCCAGAAGCAGCGCCGTCCCCTCCTGCCAGCCGACGGATTGCAGATGCGCGTCGACCGGGAAGACCTCGCCGCCCAGCGTGCGCAGCCTGAGCTTGCGCCCGCCCGCCTCGGTCGCGGCGTCCGGCGCCTCGTCGACGAACAGCCGGTCGAGGCCGCCCTCGCGGCGGATCTGGTCGAGGCTGGCGTAGCCGGTCAGGTCGAGGAACTCGCGGTTGGCGAAATAGAGAGCGTCGCCGGCATGGACGAGGAGCGGCAGCGGCAGGCCCGAGATCAGCTCGGGATCGACCATGGGGCGGCGCTCGCCGCCGGCGAAGGCGGAAGGCACGGCCTCCTCGCCCGCTTCGAGCGGCGCGGCGTCCCCGTCCTGCGCCTCGTTCTCCTGCGCCTCGTCGCCCTGCGTCTCGGCCGGCGGCGAAGGCGGCTCCTTCCCGGCCGCCTCGACCGGCCCGGCTTCGGCGTCGAGGCGAGGCGCGTGCGGGGCGTGCAGGGCGGCCGCGTCGGCTCCGGCGGCCGGCGCGCTTGCCGCCTCGTCTTCCTCCACCGCGCCGGCCTCGCGGCGCAGCCGCTCGCGGATTTCCTCGAAGGCGCTGCGCTCGCCGGCCGAAAGCTGGCGCTCCGGCTGCTGCGGCAGCGGCGGCCGGTGCTCGGCGAGCCGGATGATCTTGTCGCTGGTGCGCCGGCGCAACCGCTCGGTGATCGAGATCACCGGCACCTCGCTGCGGAAGGGATCGATGGCGTCGGCCGGCGTCGGCGCGGTCGGCGCTTCGGCGGCGGGGGCGGCAGCGTCCCCGGCCGGCGGCGCCGGCTCCTCGCGCGCCTGCGCGGGCGGCTGGCCGAAGCCGAGGCCGCGCCGATGCGGATCCGTCGCCGCGTCGCCCATGCGCACCACGCCGAAGCCGCGGAAGCCCTCGAAGACGCGGTCGCGGTTGTAGACCGGCAGGGCGGCCAGATCGACCGGCGCGACGAGGTCGGTGCCGGCGACCGGCCACATGACGGTGCGGCCCGACCACGTGTCGCGGCGCTCCAGCAGGAGCGCGATCTCGTCGTCGGCGTCGAGGCCGAAGCGCGCCGCCACCTCGCGGAACGGCCGGCCGATGACGTCGGCGGCGTCGGAGCCGACCGCCTCGGCAAACTCCTTCGAGATGGCGCTGAAGGCGCCGCGCGCATCGGTGCGCCAGACGAAGCGCACCGGGCCGGCGCCAAGGTTGGGCGGCGTGCGCGAATGCCGCTCGCCGGCGGCATGCTCCTCGCCCGCCCCGGCGGCGTGGCCGCGCGTTCCCTCGAAATACCAGTCGTCGGAATCGCCGCCGCGCCCGGCGGGGACCGCGGCCTCCTCCGCGACGCGCTCCGGCAGGTCGGCGTCGGAGGGAGCCGGCGTCTCGTCCAGGGGCGGCACGCCCGCCTCGTCTTCGGGCACGATCTCCTCGATCGGCTCGTCCACGGCGATCATCAGGTTGAGCGCCGGGTCGTCGGTCAGCCGGGCGATCCCGGCCGGGATCAGCCCGTCGCGCGCGGGGATCAGACGCTTGACCAGCCGGTCGCTCTCCCGCGCCACCTCGGCGACGAGGCCGGCAAGCGTGTCCTGCGCGATGCCGAGGTCGGCGAAACCGTCGGATGCGGCGCGAAGGTTCGCCTCGCCGTCGAGCAGCGCCGCGAAATAGCCCGCCTCCTCGAAGCCGGCCACGATGCGGCCGGCCGCATCGCCGCCGCCCTCGCCCGGAACGGCGAGCAGCACGGCCGGCACGCCGTCGGGCAGGGTGACGGCGCTGACGCTGAACGGCACGGCGCGGCTCGTCGCGCCGCGCGCCAGCCTGACCATCACCGTGCGGTCGCGGCCCATGCGCGGGAAGCCGGGCACGGCCGCGATCTGCCGCCGGGCGACGAAGCCAAGGCCGGGCTGCGCGCCCATCACCGATTCCACGTCGTCGTGGCCGAACAGCGCGGCACCCGCGCCGTTGGCCCACAGCACCTCGTCGAGATCGACCGACAGGAGCGCCAGCGCGTCGCCTGCGGCAAAACGCGCACGCACCTCCTCCAGCACGGCGATGTCGATGAAGGAATAACGGCCGGAAGCCATGAGCGGACCTGATGCTTGCGCGCGGAACGGACGCTTCTTGGATTAACTCTTTATTAATAAAGGCAGGGCCGGCCCGCGTCCACAATGGCGGCCAGTGTGCCCGGGCGAATCTTGCGCCTTGGTTAACCCGCGGCCGGCCGATTGATGCGATGCAACAAAAATGTTGCAATGCACAAAAGGATGCGCTATATGAGCAACCAAGCGATGCAAGCTGCGGCCGCAGTCGAAGATGCGGTCGAACCCCCAGCGCAAGAGGATTGAGATGACCAAGACCGTCAAGACCGCTGAGTTCCCGACCTTCGACGCCGAGAAGGCGACCGACCAGTTCCGCGCCTTCGCCGAGAAGGGCGTCGAGCAGTCCAAGGAAGCCTATGCCAAGCTGAAGTCCGGCGCCGAGACCACGCAGAAGGCGCTCGAGTCGACCTTCGAGCAGGCCAAGGCCGTCGGCAGCGAATTCTCGCTGAAGTCGATCGCCGCCGCCCGCGCCAACGCCGAGGCCGGCTTCGCCCATCTCGAGGCGCTGGTCGCCGCCAAGTCGCTGTCCGAGGTGATCGAGTTGCAGACCGCCTTCGTGCGCAAGTCCGTCGAGACCGCCATCGAGCAGGCCAAGGACTTCCAGGCCGCCTCGACCAAGGCCGCCGAGGAGGTCTCCAAGCCGCTCAAGGACGTGTTCGAGAAGACCGTCAAGGAACTCAAGGTCGCCTGAGGCGTTCCAGCGAAAAGTCAGCCCGCGGGGCGGAAATCCTCCTCCCTTCCGAGCCGCGGGCCCGCAGACCGGCATCCTCCTCCCGCCGGTCTGATATAGGAAAAGGCCGGGCCCTCCTCCCCCCGGCCTTTTTCCTTTTGCGGCCCTGCCTTCACGATCGCCGCAAAAGGCAAGGACGTGCCTCTCGGCGCACTTGAAATCGCCACCGATTGCCCGTAATAGCCTCGCCAGCCCTTCGGCGTGTGCATGCGGTTGTAGCTCAGTTGGTTAGAGCGCTGGTTTGTGGCACCAGAGGTCGGTGGTTCGAATCCACCCAACCGTACCACTTCCCTTTCGCCCCGTTCAGAACAGCGAGCCCTGCCCGCCCGGCTCCGGCTTCCTCGCCGGCCGCCTTGCCGCCGGCCGCGAGGGCCCCTCGCCCACGGCCTCGACATCGACGCTGCCGTCCGCGAACTCGATGGCGAGCGCGTCGCCCGGCCTGACGCCGGCGGCGGACTTGACCGGCCGCCCCCCGGCATCCAGCACCAGCGCGAAGCCGCGCCTGAGCACAGCCCTGTGGGACAGGGTCTCGGCAAGTCGCCACGCCTGAGCGAGCCTCGTTTCGCGCCGTTCCAGCCCGACGTCGACGCATGCGTCGGCCCGCCGTTCGAGCACGCGCAGCGTCTCGCCATGGCCCTGGAGCCGCCGCGACAGCGCGGCGGGCGACACGCGGGCGGCATCGCGGGCAAGGCGGGTGCGCGCCTCCGCCAGCCGGCGCTGGAGCAGGGCGGGCGAAAGCCGCAGGGCGCGGAAGCGCAGCCGCCTGGCCTCGGTGCTGGCCTTGAGAGCGCGATCGAGCCGGCTCGCCGCCTCGTCGAAGTCGCGGCGCGGCAGCGCCAGCAGCTCGTCTATCGACGGCAGGGCCCTTGCCGCGGCGCGCAGCGCCTGGCGCTTGCGCTCGGCATGGCGGGAGACCGCGCCCTTCAGCCGCGCCGAAAGCCGCGCCACGGCCGCCTCCAGATCGGCCCTGACCGGCACGGCAAGCTCGGCCGCACCCGTGGGCGTCGGCGCGCGCACGTCCGCGACATGGTCGATCAGCGTCCAGTCGGTCTCGTGGCCGACGGCCGAGATCACCGGGATGTGCGAGGCGGCGACGGCGCGCACCACCGCCTCGTCGTTGAAGCCCCACAAATCCTCCAGGCTGCCGCCGCCGCGCGCCACGATCAGCACGTCGGGCCGCGGGATCGGCCCGAGGGGATCGAGGCCGTTGAAACCCTCGACGGCCGCCGCCACCTCCGCGCCCGCCGTCTCGCCCTGAACCCGCACCGGCCAGACCAGCACATGCAGCGGGAAGCGGTCGGAGATGCGGTGGACGATGTCGCGGATGACCGCGCCGGTCGGCGAGGTGACGACGCCGATGACGCGCGGCATGAACGGCAGGAGCTGCTTGCGCGCGGCGTCGAACAGCCCTTCGGCGGCGAGCCGCCGGCGCCGCTCCTCGAGCAGCGCCATCAGCGCGCCGGCGCCCGCCGGCTCCAGATTGTCGATGACGATCTGGTACTTCGACGAGCCGGGATAGGTGGTGAGCTTGCCCGAGGCCACCACCTCCATCCCCTCCTCGGGCCTGAACTTCAGGCGCGAGAAGGTGCCCTTCCAGATCACCGCCTCCAGCCGCGCGCGCTCGTCCTTCAACGCGAAATAGGCGTGGCCGGACGAATGCGGCCCGCGATAGCCGGAGATCTCGCCGCGCACGCGCACATTGCCGAAGGCGTCCTCGACCGTGCGCTTCAGCGCGCCGGAGATTTCGGAGACGGTGTATTCGGCGGCATTGGTGACAGGCGCCGAATCGGCATCGGGGAAGGGATCGCTCATGGCGCGATTGGGCCTTCCGCCGGGGTCGAGGTCAAGTCACCACACGGCGGCGGCCTGGCGCTGCCTCTGCCGGCGCACGCGCGCGAACGGCGCGGCCTCGAAGTCGAACTGGCCGATCTCCTCCGCCGCCGGCACCGAGATGTTGTCGAGGCTTTCGGCGATGTGGCGCGCCAGCGCGTCGACGATCTCGGGCTGGCTCGAATGGCCGCGCATGATGCCGATGCGCACTTCCGGCAGCGCGCCGAAGCCGTCGGCCTCGCCGAGGATGCGCATGCCGGGGCGTAGCGCGCATTCCGGCAGCACCGAGACCGCCTGGCCCGACAGCACCGTGGCGATCAGCACCGTCGCCGACCAGCTCGAGAACAGGATGCGGTAGTCGCGGCCCATGGCGTCGAGCACGTCGCAGGCGGCGCGCCGCCACAGGCAGGTGGTGCGGCCGACGGCGAGCGGCAGCACCTCTTCCTCGTGGATCGAATGGTTGGCCGAGGTGACCCACAAAAGCGGCTCGCGCCGCACCACCTCCGAGGCGCTGCGCTCGTTGCTGTGGGTGACGATGGCGATGTCGAGATGGCCGCGCTTGAGGTGGTCGACCAGATTGACCGTCGGCTCGCAGACGACCGACAGCTCGACGCGCGGGTTGGAGCGGGCGAAGCGCGCCACGATCTCCGGCAGGAAGCGGTCGGCATAGTCGTCGGGCGTGCCGATGCGGATCGAGCCCTCGAGGCTGGCGTCGTCGAAGGCGGCGAGCGTCTCGCGGTTGAGCCGCAGCAGCCGGCGCGCATAGGTCAGGAGCCGCTCGCCCTCCTCCGTCAGCCGGTTGCTGCGCCCCTCCTTCTCGAACAGCGCCTTGCCCAGCCGCTCCTCCAGCCGGCGCATCTGCATCGACACCGCCGATTGCGTGCGGTGCACCTCCTCGGCGGCGCGGGTGAAGGAGCCGGTGTCGGCGATGGTGACGAAGGTCTGGATCTGGTCGAGGTCGAGCGGGGTTGCCATGGCGCGCATCCATAACGTCGATTGATCCCAAACATTAAAAACATTCGTTGGATCAATCAATGGCGGTGTGCGACAGGTTCGACGCCCAAGCTCAAGGCGCGATCCCGTCCTGCTGTCGCCGCATCCTCCCATGCGGCCGCGCCGGACACCGACCGAAGGAGACGACGATGACCGCCCTCGACCACCGCACGCCCGCAGCCCGCGCGGATGCCGTCGCGGTGCGCGCGACCGACACCCTGCGCGGCCTGCTGCGCGCGCTCGCCAACCGCCGCGAGATGACCCGCCTTTCCGATCTTTCGGATCGCGGCCTTGCCGATATCGGCCTGATGCGCGGCGATCTCCACTTCGCGCGCCGCGCGCCGCTCGGCGTGGACCCGACCGCGCGGCTCGCCGCGGTCGCCCGCGAGCGCGTGCATTCGCTTCGCGGCTGAGACCCTTCCCGCAGGCTCCCCTCACAGCCGGCTCCCCCGGCGGCCTGCTCGCTGCCCGGCCCTTTCGCGAGGGCCGGGCTTTTTTGCGCCGGCAGGAAAGTCAGCGCCGGCGCTGCTTCTCCATGCCCTGGAGGAACTGGTCGAAGATCGATTCCATGCTCTTCTGGTAGTCGTCGCGGCCGCGGGCGCCGGCCTCGAACATGTCGCCGAACAGGTCGTCATAGGGCGTGCGCGGCCGCCCGCTCGGATTGGTGCGCGGGGCGGCCTTCGGCTTCGCCGTCGTGCGCGGGGCTGGCTCGGCCTGCCGCTGGCCGCCGCCCAGCATCTCCTCGAAGATGCGGCCGAGCGGGTTGTCGCCATAGGGGCTCTGCGGAGCCTGCGGCGCGGACCGCGCCTGCCCGCCGCCGCCGAACATGCCCTCGAGGATCTTGCCGAACGGGTTGTCGAACGGGCCCGGCTGCGGCGCTTCCTGCCGCGGCTGCGGCTGGCCGAAGCCGCCGCCCTGCTTCATCATCTGCTCGATGATCTCCTGCAAGGGATTGCCCTGACCGCCGAAGCCGGCGGCGCCGAGCTGGCCGGTCGACTGCCCGGTGGCTTGCTTGAACAGGCCGCCCATGATCATCGCCGCCAGCGCCGGCAGCATCTGCTGCAACGTCTGCTGGGCGATGCCGGTGGCCTGCGCGGCCTGCGCGGCGACGGCGCGCGACAGCTCCTTGGAGCCGAACAGGTGGCCGAGGATGCCGTTGCCCTCCTGCACGCCCTGGGGCGAGAAGGCGACGGCGGCGTCCTCGAAATAGCGGGCGTGCTGGCCGGACGCCAGCGCGGCAAGGAAGTTGCCGAGATCGTAGGGATTGGCGGCGTTGCGCTTCAGCCCCTGGCTGAAGGCGGGCATGAGCGCGGCGAGCGCCTCCTGCGCCTGCTGCTGCGACAGGCCGAACTGCCGCGCCATCTGTTCGACGGCGTTGCCGTTCCGGGCGTTGGCGAGCATGTCGAACAAGGGCAGCATGGCGGATTCCTCCGGTTGTCGGTGCCGCCAGACTAGAGCATCGGCGGCGAAAGGAAAATCGCCGGCTTCGCCCTTGCGGGGCGGCGGCCCTGCGCGGCCGGACGGATCAGGCTTCCGCCCGCTGCGCGGCCTGCTCGTCGCGCTGGCGCTGCACGTCGCGGCGCTTGTTGACGATGGCGGCCGCCAGCACGCCGACGGTGACGATGGCGATCAGGATGGTGCAGACGGCGTTGATCTCCGGCGTGACGCCGAGGCGCACCTGGCTGTAGATCTTCATCGGCAGGGTGGTCGCGCCGGGGCCGGAGGTGAAGGAGGCGATCACCAGATCGTCGAGCGACAGCGTGAAGGCGAGCATCCAGCCCGCCACCACCGCCGGCATGATGACCGGCAGCGTCACCTGGAAGAAGGTGCGGGTCGGCGTCGCGCCGAGGTCCATCGCCGCCTCCTCCAGCGAGCGGTCGAAGGAGATCAGCCGCGACTGCACGACGACGGCCACGAAGCACATGGTGAAGGTGATGTGGGCGAGCGTCACCGTCATGAAGCCGCGGTCGAAGCCGACGGCGACGAACAGGAGAAGCAGCGACAGGCCGGTGATGACCTCGGGCATGACCAGCGGCGCGAACACCATGCCGGAGAACAGGAAGCGGCCGCGAAAGCGCGTGTAGCGGGTGAGCGCCAGCGCCGCCAGCGTGCCGAGCACGGTGGCGACCGTGGCCGAGACGAAGGCGACGCGCGCCGTCACCCAGGCGGCGTCGAGCAGGCCCTGGTTGGAGAACAGCGCCACGTACCAGCGCGTGGAGAACCCGCCCCAGACCGTGACCAGCCGCGAGGCGTTGAACGAATAGACGATCAGCAGCACGATGGGCAGGTAGAGGAAGGCGAAGCCCAGCACGAGCGCCGCGACGTTGAAGCGGGAGAGCTTTCCCTGCATGGCAGCCTACCTTTCCTGCTCCTGCGCGCGCGCCTGCGCCCGCTGGAAGAACATGATCGGCAGGACGAGGATCAACAGCAGGATGATGGCCACCGCCGAGGCCACAGGCCAG
>Ga0226835_1000234_pt1 | contig 87561 bp, 101 predicted proteins | sample LAC_MetaG_1_FD_163627 | JGI IMG/M metagenome (GOLD analysis project Ga0226835, IMG submission 163627) | Anaerobic ammonium oxidizing microbial communities from anammox membrane bioreactor (MBR) in UC Berkley, California, United States -... | ecosystem: Engineered > Bioreactor > Anaerobic >... | reverse complement strand
AAGGTTATAATCATTTTGGTGAGTCATTGGGTTCTCCTTATTTGGTTTGGTCACCGTATAAGGATACTTCTGACTCACCATTTTTGTTAAGGTCCGAGAATTTACAGAAAGAATGATACATCAACAATATCATAACAAAAAATCCCTTTAATGAATACCACCATTCGTCACCTTTTATTAATTCTGATGATGGTATGATTATGCTCAGAAACAAAAATTTTCAAAATCCTATCAAATCCCATTCTCAGGAAGCCACTATGGAATACAAATTTTTAGGCAAAACCGGTGTCAAGGTTTCTTCGTTGTGTTTTGGCACAATGTCCTTTGGAGGTGATGCCGATCGCGACACTTCCGCACAGTTGTATCAGATGTGCAGGGATGCAGGCATCAATTTCTTTGATTGCGCCAATGTCTATGCTGGTGGTAAATCAGAAGAAATTTTAGGGGAGCTGATTCACGATCACCGCGATGAAGTGGTCATCACCAGTAAGGTTTACTTTCCAACCAGTGAAGATGTTAACGCACGCGGGGCATCTCGTCGGCAAATGATGCGATCAGTGGAAGCATCCTTACAACGATTAAAAACCGATTGGATAGATATTTACTTCATCCACCACTTTGACGACTTTACTGATTTGGAACACAGCCTGCGAGCGCTCGATGATCTGGTTCAGCAGGGAAAAATATTATACCCTGCTGTTAGCAACTTCGCTGCATGGCAGATTATGAAGGCGCTTGGAATATCCCGTCAATATGGTTGGGCTGCCATTGAAGTGATCCAACCGATGTACAATCTGGCCAAGAGGCAGGCCGAAGTTGAAATTCTACCGCTGGCTCAAGCCGAACGCCTGGCCGTCATTCCTTACAGTCCCTTGGGTGGCGGCTTGTTGAGTGGGAAATACGGAACGGGCAAAAAACCCGAAAGCGGTCGGCTGGTTGAAAACAAAATGTATCAAACCCGCTACGGAGACCCGGCTTTGTATGTTCTGGCGGAACGATTCAGTGAACTGGCAAGCTCACATGGCTACCACCCCGCTCCGTTGGCGGTTGCCTGGGTGGCAAGTCACCCGGCTGTAACCGCCCCGATCATTGGGGCACGCAGCCCCGAACAATTGAAACAAATTCTGCAATGTCTTGAGATCAAGATGACCCCCGAATTGCGCGCTGAAATCTCCGCATTATCCCCCGAACCACCACCCGCTACCGACCGCAATGAAGAAAGAACCCCCTTCCAATACGGCTCTCGTTAAGTAAAAAACTACTCCGCCCATTTTTCCGAATTCCAACCGGTATCATGGGCGGAGTGACTCAATCGTCAATTGCTGAACATTTCCATTACCGTTTGCTTACCCGAAAGATCGGTTCGAAACACAAAAATAATTCCCCCCGATTCGAGCAGGATCCGAAAGCCGGGGGTGATCACCATGTTGCAATTCATTCCTGGCTGCTCCAGTCCAAGGCAGCTGTCTGGCCAGTCCACCTTTTCAATGGAAACCCAGCGCACAAATTCCGGATTGACATTCAGCCGGTTCGCCAAAACCGATTGAGCAGCTTTCAGGGCAATTGGCACAATCCTCATCCGTTCGCCGCTTCGATCGCTGCGAAACTCATACTGAGCGCCATCCAGCGAGATAATTCCCTGATAGCCTTTAATTATCATTTCAGCACATTGTTCATCAACCGATGGGAGGCCAAGGCAGGTGTTTGAATAATCCAATTCGGTAATTTTGTTGAATTCAATCTGTTCGGATTCCACTTTCAAATTCCGGCTAAGCGATTCCACCACTCCCACCGGTAATTCCACCTTGATCGGCTCCGCGGTCGAATTCTGGCGGTTACAGGCAGTCAACATCAGCGCAAGGGCAAGCAAAGCAGTGATCAATTTTTTCATCAAATTTCTTCTCCTCAATAGGGGTTTAGGTTCATTCTTGTGCACCACACCAATTTTAGTCAATTTTTCAGTTTGCGTTTAAAATTACTTTTCAATTACAATCGGTGTTTATGTTCGGGAATTAAAAACCAATGGTGACGATCAAGCATATCCGTGAAATTCGACCGCGGTTAGATGATGAATTCAACCCCGGCGTATTTGTCCCGCGCACTCCGGCAATTGCGGAAGCCTATCGGTGGGGAAAAGAACTTCATGCCGGTCAGTTGCGTCTGAGCGGAGAACCTTATTTTGAAACCCATTGTGCCTGGGTAGCCGCCTTCGTGGATAAATTGGTCGCTAACGAAGCCTGGACAATTGCCGCTCTGTTGCACGATAGCGTTGAGGATCAAGGGGAAAGTTTAGAGCGCATCAAACAGCACTTTCCAGGGCGGTTGGGAGAAGAAATCGCCTTTATTGTGGACGGGGTAACCAAAATCAGCGCCCCGCGTGATGGACGTTCACGAGAAATGGAAACCTTGCGCAAAATTGCCCAGTACCGTGATCCCGGTGTGTTTCTGGTCAAGCTGGCCGACAAAAGCCACAACCTGCTCACCCTTCATCACATGCCCGCCCACAAACGGCAGCAAAAAGCTACCGAGGCCATTCGCGCTTATGGAAAACTGGCCGGCATCCTGAATTGTTACCGTTGGCGGCGTTGGATTGAGGATCTCGCCTTTCCTTTTGCCGAGCCGGAAACTTACACCTCGGTTAAGGCAATGATTGATACTGACCCGCGCCTTGACCTGAACTTCATCAACCCAATGATGGAACAACTAGGCGCCATCATGGAAAAAAGCGGTTTACATGGCTCGATTGAGATTATCGTCAACGGCTATTGGCAATCCTGGCAAAAACTGCGCCGCATGGCTCGTGCCCGAAAAACTTCCATGAATTCCTTTCGGGATGTCAATGACATCATCAGTTTCCGCATGGTCATTGAGGAGGAAGACGAAGCCGCCTGTTATCAGCTGTTACCCCGGGTCAACCGCTTTTTAGGCCCCTATCTGGATCAAAACCGTTTCGATGATTATATTGCCTGTCCTCAAAATGGATATCGTGCTTTACAAATTACCGCCTGGCTGCCGGATTTAGGAGCAGTAGAAGTTGCCATTGCCACCCGCGACATGGAAGGGGAGAATCACTGGGGTGTCGTTTATGCCATCCAAAAAGGCAAGGATATCAGCCATTACCGGCCTGTGGAAATTTTGACCCCCACCGGTGGAGCACGTTTTCTGCCGGAAGGCTCTACTGTGTTGGATGCGGTTGCATCAATTCAGCAGGAATTTCTGCTCGATAAAATCAGTGCCGTCAAAGTAAATGGAGCCCTGGTGCGTCTCTCGGATCGAGTGAATTCAGGAGATGTCGTGGAAGTCATTACCGACGGCACCCGCCAGCCACCTAACGAAGAATGGCTTGCCTACGCCAACAATTCCACCGCTCGCTTGCTGCGCTCGGTATTGGTTACCGAAGCCTTAAAAAAAAGCGCCGAAAAAGGACGACAATTGATCAAACCGATTCTGATTAATCAGGGTATCCTCTCTCTGGAAGATGTTCAGGTCCTTGATCCGGTTCGTTTTGATATTCTTCTGGAAAATCTGGCAGCCTCCAGTCTGGAAGACCTGTATGCTTCGGTTGGTTCGGGCGCCATTCGCGAACTGGATTTCGCCGATGCTCTGATCAATGCGGGCATAACACAACAAAACCTGAATTGGACAACCATCTCGATTACCGGTAGCAAAAATGCCAACCGCCCGGGTGTACTGGCTCGCATTGCCCACCTCGTTTCGCAGGCTGGCGGCAACATTCTTCGTTCCATCAATGACACCCAGCCGGATGGAAGCTTTTACATCCGGCTGGTGATCAAAAACCTGACCTCCACAAAGCGGGAAGCCCTGCGCCTGGCTTTTCTCAACGCCGATATTGAGATTGTCTCATTGGAGGTTGCTTGAGTCATGAAAATTGCCATCCTTTCGGATACTCACAACCACCTGGGTAATCTGCAAAAGGCTTTGCAAATCATCGAGAATGAGAACATCCAGACCATCATTCACTGTGGAGACGTAACCACCGCTGAAACTGCCTCAATCCTGGCTCCCCACAAAGTCATTTTGACATTCGGGAACGGTGATTTTGCCAGCGGTGAAATCCGGGACACCCTGCTGAAAATGAATCCCGAATCTTTCGCCAATACCGTTTTTCAGGGGGAGATAGGCGGTTTAAGAATAGCCGTTACCCACGGTCACCTTGCTTCCAAGTTCCAGAATCTGCTCCACAGCCAGCAGTTCGATTTTCTGTTTTTTGGGCATAGCCACCGCCGCGAAGATAGACTGCAGGGTAAAACTCGCCTGATAAACCCGGGGGCAATTGGAGGATTGAGAAAAGAAGAACGCTCATTCTGCATTATGGATATACAAAATCGGAAAATCCGTTTTGTTTTCCTGGAATGACCCGGCTTTGAATGATTTCGACTATAATCGGAAATAATGAAGCCCATGATTACTCCGCTTGTTATCGCCATTGCTGGTGGTTCCGGTTCTGGAAAGACAACTGTGGCTACCGAAATCCTCAAACGAGTTGGTTCGCACCGAATTGCTTATCTTCCCCACGACGCCTACTACCGAGACCTGAAAGACCTCCCACGGGCACAGCGAGACCTGGTCAATTTTGACCATCCCAATTCGCTGGAAACCTCTTTAATGATTGAACACATCAAAAAATTGAAGAACTGGGAAGCCATCGAGCTACCGGTTTATGATTTCACCACCCACACCCGCACTGACCGCACCATTCACGTTGAACCGCAGCGCGTGATCCTGGTGGAAGGAATCCTCATTTTCGCCGAACCAGCCCTACGGGAACTATTTGATGTAAAAATCTTTGTGGATACCGACCCCGATTTACGCTTCATCCGTCGCCTGGAGCGGGATATTCGCGAACGCGGGCGCACAACCGAATCGGTCATCCGCCAGTACTTGAATACCGTCCGCCCAATGCACATGGAATTTGTCGAACCATCCAAACGCTATGCGGACGTCATCATCCCGGAGGGCGGGTTCAACACCGTAGCGCTGGACATGGTCATTTCCCGCATCGAAACACTTTTGGAAAGCAAAGAACACAACCCGGATGAATAAAGACACCCGCCTCAAAGTCACGCGCATTCTTGCCCTGATCTTTGTGGTGGGTTTGACGATTTTTCTCTACATTAACCGCGAAAATGTCCGCCAGCTAGAGGGGCTGGGGTACCCGGGTATTTTCCTGGTTTCCCTTTTGGCAAACGCCACCTTGATTCTGCCCGTACCGGGGGTTTTGTTTACCTCCGCCATGGGGGCAGTTTTCAATCCTTTCTGGGTAGCCGTTGCAGCGGGTACAGGCGCAGCCATTGGTGAACTTTCAGGTTATCTGGCCGGTTTTAGCGGCCAGGGAATTATCGAAAGAACCCAATGGAGCGACAGGTTTGAACAATGGATGCGCAAATACGGGCCGGTTACCATTCTGGTGCTTTCCTTTGTACCAAACCCGATTTTCGATGTAGCCGGGATTACAGCCGGTATCCTCAAAATGCCGCTCTGGCAGTTTTTGCTCTTTTCATGGATCGGAAAAGTATTGAAAATGCTTCTGTTTTCCTACGGCGGATCTTTTGTGCTGAATCTTTTCCCCTTTTAAAAATGACTCAAACGATAGGAGGCAACCATGACTCATACAAGCCGCATTGATCATTATCTGGAAGATCATCTCGATCAGAGTATCTCCGAGTTGAGCCGTCTTTGTGAACAACCCAGTGTCTCAGCTCAGAACTGGGGAATTGAAGAAACCGCCCGGATGGTTGAAAAGATGCTGAAAAAACGCGGGTTTGAAACTCAGATCATTCCTACCGATGGCGCGCCGGTTGTTACCGGATTTCGGGCAGGAAAATCACCGCGCACCATTTTATTTTACAATCATTATGATGTGCAGCCGCCAGAACCGCTTGAATTGTGGGAATCGCCTCCCTTTCAACCCACCCTGCGCGATGGAAAGTTGTTTGCGCGCGGTGTCAGCGATGACAAAGGTCATCTAGTCAGCCGTCTTTTTGCCATAGATGCTTTGCTTGCTGAATTGGGGGAATTACCCTGTAATGTCCGTTTTGTGGTTGAAGGAGAAGAAGAAGTCGGCAGTCCAAATCTCAAACCCTTTATGGAAAAACATGCTGGCGACCTGAGCGCAGATGCCTGCATTTGGGAATTTGGCGGCGTGGATCACCGCGATGTCCCCGTTCAATATCTGGGTCTGCGTGGCTTATGTTATGTGGAACTCAGTGTTGAAACTGCCAATCAGGATGTTCATTCTGGATTGGGTGGTTCCATTTTTCCGAATGCCGCATGGCGGTTGGTTTGGGCATTGAACACCCTCAAATCCCCGGATGAAATCATTCACCTGCCCGGTTTCTATGATAAAGTCCGTCCGCCCTCCAAGCGCGATCTTGAATTATTTGAATTAATGCCAGAAACTGCCGATGAATACCGCGGCCGATATGGGATCAAACAATTTCTCAAAGGCATGACCGGTGGGGTTGAATTGCGGGTTGCCGAGAGCATGATGCCGACCTGCACCATTTGCGGATTAACCTCCGGCTATCAAGGACCTGGCTCAAAAACTGTCCTGCCTGCTCGTGCCAGCGCAAAGGTGGATTTTCGACTGGTTCCGGATCAGACTCCCGAAGAGGTGTTGGAGCAATTACGCCAGCATCTCGACAGCCACGGCTTTCAAGATGTACAGATCACCTATCTTGGTGGCGAAGCACCCGCCCGCACCGATCCGGATCATCCTTTTGTCAAATTAGTGGTCGAATCAGCTGCCGAAGTCTATGGCCAACCGATGCAAATGATCCCGATGAGTGGCGGTTCAGGCCCAAACCACCTTTTCATCGAAACACTGCATGTACCCATTGTTACTGCCGGTATCGGACACCCCGGTTCGCAGGCTCATGCGCCAAATGAAAACATCCGCCTGGATTTGTACTTGAAGGGAGCCAAGCACATCGCCCGCATTCTACTTTTGTACGGCCAGGAAAAGGTGTAGCCCATTTATTCAGTGACCACTTCCAGCGGGTCTCCTACCCGAACGTTCAACTGTTTCTGGGCATTTCCGTTAACCACACAAACGCTCAAATACCCTGAACTGTCGAACATCGTGATGAGAGACCCGCTTGGCGCTTCCCCGAACGTCCGCGTAAATCGCTCGATGGAGGTACCGGCGATAAACACTTTACGAATTTTTTGATCGCCCAAATCTTCCGAAGTAAGATTGCTGATCAGATTTCCAAACACATCAGCCATTAATACCTGCGCTTCCCAGCCGGTTGGTGTACGGCGAGGTCGGGGAATGACTACGCGCAAAAGATCTCGGCTCTCCACACGACTGCCCAGCTCGTCCAGGGGTACGCCATTTGCCAGATGCGCTGCACATGGGGCGAAGATATCCCTGCCGTGAAACGAATGACTGACTTCCGGCAGCCAGAAACGCGGTTCGTTCAGCTCGACCGCATGAATCAGTTCTCCGGTTTTTTCAGCTCGCTCTAACGGTATGGTCAGCAGACCGTTATCCGGCGCGACAAAATAAAAATCTCCTATTCGGACGGCTACTGCTCTTCGTTGAGTACCCACCCCCGGATCCACGATAGATAGATGTACACTCCTCTGCGGGAAATACCGATACGCCTGGCCCAGAATTAAGGCACCGTGTAAAACATTCTGCGGTTCGATCCAGTGGGTAAGGTCGGCAATTTGAACTTGAGGGGCGATCCTCCAGATTACCCCTTTCATGACACCCACAAACGCATCCCGATCACCGAAATCGGTCAACAATGAGATTACCGACATATTTTCACCTCAACCGATCAGCGGTCGTCCGTTATATTGGCGGGTTTGTTGCCATTTCCTTTCAATTGGATTTCTTCACGCATTTTTTCAATCCGCCGCTGAAGGTAGGGTGAGAAAAACCCAAAATATCTTTCCTGAAGTTCGGGAAGCATCCAATCCCGACCGGTAATGGTCTTGCGGCAATTAGGGGCTCCACAGTGACACTCGAATTCGTCATAGTCGGAGGAATCGCTCATTGCGTAATCGAAGCAGGCTTCCTCCCCCACTTCAATATCCCGCATGGCAACCAGCGAAATTGGCGAATCCAATCCACAATTGGGATTACAGGAATGATTGAAATAATCGGCGGGTTCACCGTGAGTAACCGGTACCAGATAAAGATCTTCATGAATTTGAATGCCGTGTGTCTGGCGGTCAACCGGCAGGTACTGCAGTTGTTCACTGGTGACCACCTGCCCGCCCCACATTGCCAACAGCTCGCCTGCGCTGATTGGCTCAATCGCAAACAAACCAAATCCCCCCTTTTCAGGGCACGGACGCAACTCCAGTTTTGGAGAGCAATATGAAAATGTTTGAATCTCCATTTTTCTCCTTTGAAGTAAAAAGATATGGAATTTTTAACCTCGCCGGAGACGCCCGGTCTTTGGTTAAATTGCCATGGTTATTCACCATGAGCCTGTCCCGGACAAACCCGCTGAGGGTTTGTCCACAAAAAACACGCCATAACGACCGCCTTACCGCATGGGCTGTGATGGCACTGTTCTGCGGCGCAATGTCGAGGCAAAAAAATTGGCTCCACAATTCCACCCGATGGAAAAGCGGTGCCAAAAATCATCCGGCCACCGTGTGATTGCCAGATTTTTCGTTACAGCATTTTTAAGGTGCGTAACGGACAGACGCATGCCTTGCCAGGGCAACTTTCGGGTCAGTACAAACCAGAATGGCTTGCCTGTAACCGGGCAAATGGATTGCAGTTATTATAATCCTATTTCTCCTGAATGGAAGATTTTAGCCGCTTCCAATTTTTCTTGACCGCGGTCTTTCATAAATTTCATTTTCCATGTCGACGGCGTAATTCTTCCTCAATTTCGTCTAAATTCACCCTCTTTAATGAAAGAAGCACCAGGACATGATAGAGGAGATCGCTGACTTCCTCCACAATCCGCTGGTGTCCCTGTCCTTTTGCCGCGAGAATCACCTCAACCGCTTCCTCTCCAATTTTCTTCAGGATTTCATCCTCACCGCTTGCAAACAGGTAGCAGGTATATGACCCTTCCCGTGGATTATCCCGCCGATCATCAATCACTTTACTCAGTTGATCAAGAAATTGCATGATTTTCATTCTCCTCGTCCATCGGGTTGTGAAAACAGGTGACCATGCCGGTATGACAGGCCGGGCCCTTGCGCAACACCCGCACCAAAAGAGCATCCCGGTCACAATCCACGCTGATTTCTACGACCTGCATCAAATTGCCGGATGTTTCGCCTTTCTTCCATAAACGCCGACGGCTGCGCGACCAGAAGTGAACCAGTCCTGTGCTGCGGGTCAGTTCCAACGCCTCTCGGTTCATCCACCCCAGCATCAGTACTTGTTGACTGAAAGCATCTTGAATAACCGCAGGGATTAAACCCTTCTCGTCAAACCTCAAACTACCTTCTCGGTTCATGATCTTTCTCCTTTCTCCAGCAAGCGCACCGGTATTCCTCGTTGAGAGAGATAGTGCTTTAATTCCGGGATTCGGATAATTCCGTCATGAAACAAGGTCGCTGCAAGGGCGGCATCTGCACCGCCGGCATCCAGCACCTCAGCAAAATGCTCCATTTGACCGGCCCCGCCGGAGGCAATTATCGGCACTGGCAGGTTTTTGCTGAACGCCTGCGTCAATTCAAGATCATAGCCAGCCCGCGTACCGTCTCTATCCATGCTGGTCAGGAGGATTTCACCTGCACCCAAACGAACGGCTTGCTCGGCCCATTCCAGCGCATCCAATCCTGTTGGTGTCCTGCCCCCATCCACAATGACCTCCCATCGGGGCACGGGGCTGTTTTTCATGATTCTCCTCGCATCAACCGCCAGCACGATACATTGGCTGCCAAACCGATCAGCGCCTTCACGAAGGATATGGGGGTTGCGGACAGCCGCAGAATTGATACTGATCTTATCCGCCCCAGCCAGCAATAACTGACGCATGTCCTCCACACTGCGTACTCCACCTCCTACCGTTAGCGGCATGCGGATTTCTTCGGCAACACGGGCAACCAGGTCTACCACCGTCTTCCGTCCTTCCGGCGTGGCCTGAATGTCCAAAAAGACCAGTTCATCCGCACCCATCGCATCGTACAAGGCTGCTTGCCGGAGCGGATCGCCAGCATCCCGCAGGGAGATGAAGTTAATCCCTTTGACCACCCGGCCATCCTTGATATCCAGACATGGAATGATCCGCTTAGCCAGCATGGGTTATCTCCTTCAACACCTCAGGTAAATTCAATTCACCGGAATACAAAGCCCGTCCGATGATCACTCCGGCAAGACCGCTACGGTGGGCAACCTGAATATCCACCAACCGGCTGACTCCTCCTGCCAGCACCACTTTAAGTCTCTTATCCTGCCGCACCCAAAGAGTTACCTCAGGATTTGCCCCGCTTAACATGCCATCTCGTTCCACATCGGTTACCATCACCCAGCGTAAACCTTCGTCTGCCAGCCGATACAGCCACTCTCCTGGCTCCATTTGTGCGCTTTGCTGCCAGCCGTGAGTCTGGATTTTACCGGCACGCAGGTCCACACTGACCGCAATTCGCTCTGAACCCCATTGCCGAATACATCCGGTCACCTGTTGCGGCTGCTCAACGGCCAGCGTACCAAAAATCACGCGGTTGACTCCCATCGCCAATAGCCGCTCGGACGCTTTCATCGAACGCAAACCTCCCCCCACTTGAATTTTTCCTCCAAACTCTGGGGTTATTTCCAAAATCCGGGCAATTGCCGTTTCATTTTTTCTTGCGCGGCGCTCATCACCAAATGCCCCATCCAGATTGATGACATGCAGCCATTTTGCGCCTGAACGGAAAAAACGATAAGCCACTTCTGCCGGATCCTCACTGAATATCGTCTGCCGGGTGGGATCACCCAATTCCAATCGAACGACTTTTCCATCCCGCAGGTCAATCGCCGGGAAAATCGTAAAATCACTCATTTTCTTCCTGCCTCGCCTACAAGTTGACAAAATTGTTCAGCAAAATTTCACCAACTGCCTGGCTCTTTTCGGGATGAAATTGAACGCCAAACAGAACTCCCTGCCCAATCATGCTGCAAAAGTCAAGCGTATAATCGGTTGTCGCAAGGACAAACTCGTTCTGGTGCGGCTGGCAATAATAGCTGTGATTGAAATAAGCATAAAACCCACTGGTAAGTCCTCGGGTGAGGGGTGAGTCCCGCCTGATCCAGACTTGATTCCAACCGGTATGCGGCACTTTGTAAGCCGGTATGGATGGAAATTTCCTGACCGGCCCCTTGAAAAGAGACAAGCCTTGGTAACTTCCAAGCTCCTCGCTGATTTCCATTAAAGCCTGCATACCCACGCAAATCCCCAGGAGCGGCCGTCCGCTTTGGATAAAGTTTTTCAGGGCTTCATCCAGGTGATTTCGAGTGAGTCCCTGCATAAACTCACCAAATGCTCCTACCCCCGGCAGAATAATTCGTTCAGCCCTCAAAACATCCTCCGGGTCACGGGTCAGCCTGACCGAAGCGCCTATTTTGGTCAAAGCCCCGACCACCGAACGTAAATTGCCTGTGCCGGCATCTACAACGACCATTGGATCAGACATTCAAGGCTCCTTTTGTGGAAGGCACTTCATTCAAACGGCGCGGTTCCAACCGGCTGGCCTCGCAGAGTGACCTCGCCAGCGCTTTAAAGATGGCCTCCACTTGATGATGACCATCCCTTCCGTAAAAGACCTTGACATGCAGGTTTGAACGGGAACGCAGCGCAAAGGATTCCAGAAAATGCTCCCACAAACTCACCGGAATACGGCCGACTTCGCTGGCTGTCCAGCGTGCCTTGATCACACTATAAGGCCTGCCGGACAAATCCACCACTACCCTGGCTAAACTGTCGTCCATCGGTGCATACTGAACTGCCATCCGCACCAGCCCTTTGCGTTCGCCCAACGCGCGGTCAAACGCCTCCCCCAGCAGCAGACCACAATCCTCAACGGTATGGTGATAATCCACTTCATAATCACCCTCCGCCCGGATCCGTAAATCAAACAGACCGTGGAAAGCCAGCTGCGCCAGCATGTGGTCTAAAAATCCGATACCGGTTTGAATCTGGTACTCGCCTGTTCCATCCAGGTTTAATTCCACTTGAACGAAAGTTTCGCGGGTCTGCCGGCTAAGTGAAGCAATTCGCCCTTTCACCTGGTTTTCAGTCATGAGTTGGGTTCCTCCATTTCCTTCAAGACTTGAAACAAAACATCGTGGTGTTGAGGTAATCCAACACTGATACGAATATAGTTTTGCAATAGAGGGGTATCAAAATAGCGTACAAAGATGCCTCTTTTCATCAAATCGGCTTTGACATTCCTGGCAGGCCGCCCTTTAACCCGGCATAAAATGAAATTAGCCTGCGAGGGCACAGGTTCCAGCCAGTCAACCTGGGTAAGCACGTTGAACAGGCGCCAGCGTTCCGAGCGGAGATTGGCCACCCGCTCAATAAGGCAGGCTAAATCCTCCAACGAAGCAATGGCCGCTGCACTGGCTGCCACATTGACATTGTAGGGCTGCTTTACCTTCCACAAAACCGGCAGCATCCACTGCGGAAAAACACCGTAACCCACTCGCAGTCCGGCAAGTCCAGCCCATTTACTGAAAGTACGCAACACAATCACATTATCCCGTTCAAGCGGCAGACGAATCTGACTGTTTTTTTCGCCCAATTGCCCACCATCACTGAATTCGATATATGCCTCATCCAGTACAACCAGCACACCCCACGAAAAGATTTCCTCCAATTCCGACGGGGTGAGCATTCTTCCATCCGGGTTGTTAGGAGAAGCCAGTAAAACCGCCCGTGGTTTTTGCTGTTGCACAATCCGACGCATCCCCTCCAGATTTAGACTGAAGTCCGGATTACGCGGCACCTCCAGCACCCGTCCACCATTAATCCGGGCGTCGAAGGCATACATACCAAAGGTAGGAGGTGCAACCAGCACGGCGTCACCGGGCTTCAACAGGACTCGCAAAATCAAATCAATCAATTCATCTGCGCCAGCGCCAGCCAAAATATGTTCGACCGGAACATTCAGAAAACCGGAAATCGCCTGACGTAAGGCACGGCTTTCCGGATCAGGATAAATATTGCCCCAACGCAATCCGCTCAAAGCTTGACGCGCCAACGGAGAGAGACCGTAAGGGTTTTCATTTGCGTCTAACTTGATAATTTCCTCAGGCTTTCGCCCCACTCTCTCCGCAATGACTTCAAACGGCTCAATCGGGGTGTAGGGCGCAACCTGTTCAAAACGCTCAAACACATCTTTTTGAATTTCATCAATCATCTTTTCGCTCCGATGGTTTTTCTAATATAGCGGCAAGGGTTGGCGGTTGAGCCATGCTCAACGCTTGTTTCATCCTCAGACAACGCGGCGGCTCCTCATCAAAAATGTAGGTTACCGGCACAACCACCACTCCGCTACCGCCCACCGCCCGGAGTTCATTGACCGCCCGGTAAATCTCATGCTTTTCAACCACCACATGCACAGCATACCAATCACCGTTTCCCCGCGGGGTAAACACCGGTGAGATGGTCGGGCCTTGTAAACCATGTAAAGTGCTGTGATCAAAAATCCGTTGAGCAACTGCCTGAGCCGATGGGCCGCGCATATTGGCAAATACCGAGTAATTGGTACTTCCCCGCAAATGAGCCTCGATCAATTCCAGTAAGTTGCGGGCGAGCGCCTGGGCTGCTTCGCTATCCTTCAACCGGTGAAAATTGGCAATCAGTACCGCCTGAGAAGCGAGAATCTCACCGCCTTCAATGACCTTCAAGCGGTTATCCCGCAGAGTTTGCCCGGAAGCCACCAGATCACTGATCATATCGGCATAACCAATCGCCGGGGCAGTTTCGAGCGTTCCTTCAGCAGAGATCAGGGAAAATGGAATTTGGTGCAGGCTCAAAAACTGACCGGTCAAACGAGAAAACTTGGTCGCCACCCGCAATGGACGCCCCAAGTAAACCGCATGGGTTTTCAGTCCTTCAAGAGTATTTATTCCTTCCCACCCCTCTGGAATTGCCAGACTCAATGTACACCCCCCAAACCCCAGCGCCTCGTGCAAAACCAGAATCGACGTTGGCTCCGGTGATTTTTCCATGACCATATCCAGACCCGTAATCCCAAAGTCAACGCTTCCATCGGCAACACTGGCAACAATATCCCCCGGCCTTTGAAAAAGGACTTTCAAATCCGGCAAATCCGGCAGGACTGCCTCGTACTGGCGAGGATTGGGTTTGTAAACCCGTAAGCCGCAAGATTCTAAAAAATTCATTGCTTCATCAGATAAACGGCCTTTGGATGGTAACGAAATCCGAAAAGTTTTCATGGCTTTCCCTCAATGCAAAAAGATATAAAAAAACCCCGCCGATTGGCGGGGGTTGGTTCTAAGCGGTAATACCCGAACTACCCACTCACCCAATCGGACAGTGGAGGTTATGGATCAAATGATGATGATGGAGAGAAATGGGAGTATGCATCACGGGTATCATATGGGTTATTTTACTGAGAGGTGTCTGGAATTGTCAAGCAATTTTTGTTGAATTCTTCCGAGAGCATTATACAAGGCTTAACCCGCATCTTTCAGGCAACTTTTCTGCATCTCTTTCGTAAATACAGTAGAAAAACAGAGAGGTTCAAAACAAAATGGACAATCGCCCAGGTTGCTTATCAGGTTTGTTGAAATTGTTTTTACTGGATCGCCTGTTTAACTGGCTCCAATCCCGATTTGGATTTGGCAGCGGCTCCTGTTTAGGGTGTGGCTGCGGAATGATCCTTTTTATTGTGTTCATCCTGCTGGCACTTTCCGTAATTACCGGTACAGATTGGTTCCGTATCGGTTTTTAAGGAAACTTTTTCAATTTTCATTGCAAAGAACAATGCATTCCTGTCCTGCTTCAACTGAATAGCGTTGAAAGGAAGTTTCCTTTCATTCGGGCAAATCTTGCTCTGGTCCTTACAGGACATCCAGCGAGAGTTCCGGATATTTGAAAAATCCACCGAAAACAGAAATACCGAGTCGGTACAATGTTACCGGGATGAAAAACCGAAACATCTCTGATGCGGGTGTAGAATCAAAGAGCCACCGAAGGGACTCGAACCCTTGACCAGACGTTTACGAAACGCCTGCTCTACCGTCTGAGCTACGGTGGCGTGGGTCAAATTATACCAGTACACCGATTTTTCGGGCAAGGAATTTGATCATGAACATCGCGATGATTTCCTATCACACCTGCCCACTGGCGACCCTGGGCGGTAAAGATACTGGCGGAATGAATGTGTATGTCGCTGAATTAACCCGCTTTTTGGGTAAAGCCGGCATTCACGTGGATGTGTTTACCCGTTCTCAGGATGAACACGTCCCCCATGTATTGCACAACTTAGGTTATGGCAACCGGGTGGTACATATTCCCGCCGGGCCAGAAGTCCCCCTGCCAAAAAAGGAACTGGTCAATTACCTGCCTGACTTTGTGGAGGGGATTCTTCACTTCACCCGCGCCAAACAATTGCGTTACGATCTCATCCACAGCCATTACTGGATGTCCGGAATCGCGGCGGAAAAGTTGAAGGCGGAATGGAACGCGCCCATCATCCACATGTTCCACACTCTCGTGCGAATGAAAAATCGGGTCGCCCGCTCTCCCGAAGAAATTGAAGGCGAGTATCGTTTAGAAGGTGAAAAACATGTCTTAAAAATAGCCGACCGAATCATTGCTGCGACACCGGCAGAACAATCCCAGCTGGAATTTCTTTACGGGGCAAACTCAAAAAAACTTCGGGTGATTCCCCCTGGAGTGGATTTGAGCCGCTTTTATCCCATTCCGCGGGATGAGGCTCGTGAGGTGATCGGCGTACCGGTGAAAAATCGGATGATTTTATTCGTCGGACGAATTGAACCTCTTAAAGGGCTAGAAACTCTCATTCGAGCAGTCGCCTGGATGCAGCAGTCCACCGAATTGCTGTGCTGCCCCTACTCCCTGGTGATTGTCGGGGGCGATCCTGAAGAGAGCCAGTTGAGCGTCAATGCCGAAATGGCACGGTTGCAAAATCTCGTCAAAAGCCTCGGCTTGCGCGATTTTGTACTTTTCCTTGGCAAACGCGATCAGGATTCACTGCCGTACTACTATTCTGCCGCTGATGTAGTTGTGGTTCCTTCACATTATGAATCCTTTGGAATGGTTGCGCTGGAAGCCATGGCTTGCGGCACCCCTGTGGTGGCTTCGCAGGTGGGTGGGTTGGCATTTTTGGTGCAGGAGGGCCTGACCGGTTTTGTCGTACCAGATGGCGAGCCGGAAATTCTGGGCAACCGTCTTAAAGAACTGATACTTGATCCCACATTACGCGATCGGCTGGGAAAACAGGCTAATCAAGTTGCTCAAGCCTATTCGTGGGAGCGGATTGCCGACGAAATAAAATCCGTCTATCTGGATGCTCTCAACCTTCGGACGGGCGGCGAGCGCACCTTCCAGCCCTTATTTTCCGCTATGTAGGCAAGTTCTCCTTAAAGGGGCATTTGGAAGAACACAATTAGAACCATCAGCGTACAAAACCACACGCCTACCGCAGCCCAAAGATGATGAATGCGGCTTTCAGCCTTTTGGAACATCCATAACAAAAAAAAGATTAAACTTGAAAGCGCAATGAAACCACTCAGATAATAACTCCACTGAAAAAACTCAAAGCTTTCAGCCAAAAAGACATGCAATTCCAGCCAGAAGCGCAAAGTCCACTCAACTAAAAATACAAACGCCAAAAATCTTACACCCAGCGGGAAAACGGTCTTCCACAGCGTGGCAGTAACCAGCACCGCCAAAAGCAGTATGACCGCTTCCACTTCAATTGAGAATGAACTTTCACCCAGACGCCCGGCGGTATTGACGGCGAACCACAACAACAACCCCGCAATCAAACCATACCAGGCCCGTGTAATTTCATCAAAACGCATCTGAACACATTTCCCCAACGAGTAAACCCCGCCCGCCAGAATGATCAAAGTGTAAATCAGAAGTCCCGGTGTACCAAACAGCACTTCCACCGGAATAAAAAGTAAATTAAACAACAAAGTAAGCAGGATCATCACCAAAGCCGGCAGGATGCCATCATAGAGTTTACTCTTCCAAACGCTTGGCCCAAACCATTTTTCTTCCAATAAAGTAGTTTTGTGTAGCCCGGTTGTCTTGGGGAAATGTCTTTCTACCGATGCCGTTTCGTTCAGGCTGCCTTCGTGACCGGAAAGAGCAAAGGGTTGTCTGAATGAGTAGTAATGGGCTTCGTTAGGATGAGTAGATTTTTGTACCGACTGCAAGTGTTTCATCATGTTGATCTTCCCGCCTTCTAACTCCATCTTCATTGCGGAAAACTCTTGATTAAATACTAAATCAAAGCACGTCGGCAATCAATCATTCAAACTTACAATTAGTTTTCAGTTTGAAAAATGTGGAAATACAGACAGTCAACCCTCCTCAATTAAACCGGAGGATTGTCTAAGCGCAACCCATATCCGCGCACGGTAATCAGATAAGCATGATTGGGATCCAACACTGCCAGACGATCCCGCAGACGTCTCACCAGGGCATCCAGAGCCTGTTCCGAGACACCTATGGCTTCTTCATCCCCCCAGACTGCGACGACCAGTTCCTGCCTTGAAACAACCTTTCCCTCGTTATCATACAATGCTTCCAGTAACCGAAATTGAGGTACCGAAAGCGGCGGTAAAAGTTCCTGTCCATTCACCCACACCCGCCGGGATAACTTATCCAAAAACAATCGTTTGTTGAACTTTTGCTCGGCTTCTTCAAGAGGTAATTCAAAATCAGTTCCCAATGGTAAAGTTGAATCCGAACTGAGATAGACAAAGTACTGAACCAGCGCTATTTGAACAACATCCCCATCCTGAAGAACAACCGGTTCTTCAACCCGCTTGCCGTTCCGGTATGTTCCATTTTTACTTGAAAGATCATGGAGAACAGTTCGATCCGCGTGCACCTCAAAGCGGGCATGATAACGCGACACCTGACGGTCTGGAATTACCAGATCACAATCCTTTTCCCGTCCAATGGTCATTCCATCGAAAATATCCCACCGCTTGCCGTTCAGCGGCCCGCTTTGTGCAATCAAAATCGGTTGATCTTCACTACGCGAATCCACTGCCCATCTCCAGAATGCAGGATTGGGAATGATTGCCTCACCCAGTAAGGTATAATATATCAAAGAATCGATACTTTGTGTAAAAGTATTCTCAAGACATTCTGGTTTCACGCCGAGAAAGACACCAGACTGCCTGACCCCCACAGAACAGGGATCTGACCAATGCCCTTGCCTCTAAAATCCGGAGAAGTCTTACGGGGCCGCTACCGCATTGTCCGCATAATCGGACAAGGCGGCATGGGCAGTATTTACCTTGCGGATGATCTCCGTCTCGAAGGTCGTCAATGCGCTCTTAAGGAAGTCGAACACGATCGTTCACTTCCCCCAGATTTGCTGCAAGAAGCCCGAGATCAGTTCTTCCGCGAAGCAACGGTTCTGGCGCGTTTGGATCATCCCAACTTACCCAAAGTTTCCGACTTTTTTTCCACCGGTTCGCGTGATTACCTTGTGATGGATTTTATCCCCGGCAGGGATCTGCGTTCTCTCATGATGGAAGCGAAACAGGAAAATCGTTTCCTTTCAGAAGCCGAGGTGCTTAACTGGGCCGATCAACTGGCAAGCGCGCTTTCTTATCTTCACAGTCAAAATCCGCCGATCCTGCACCGCGATATCAAACCCTCCAACCTGAAAGTAACCCCCAGCGGTTTGCTCAAATTGGTGGATTTTGGACTGGTAAAAGTCCTTGCACCCGGCGAGGTAACCATTACCGTCTTACAAGGTCAGGGTACGGCGCTCTACACCCCCCTGGAACAGTACGGCGGTGACAGTGGACATACCGATGTTCGCAGTGATATTTATGCCTTCGGTGCAACACTCTACCACCTCTTAACCAATGAACCGCCTGCCGACGCCCGCGAACGATTTCTTGACCCGAGTCGTCTGATTCCACCCCGTCAAATTAACCCCGATATCTCACTTCGAACAGAACGATGCATTTTATGGGCAATGGGGCTGCATCCCGATGAACGACCCGAATCCGTTGAGGTGTTCCGAAAAAGCCTGCTCGGAGACCGTCCCACCCTCCCTCGCCTTAAAACCCAAGCCACTTCCCCCTGGAGTTTTATCAATTACCCGCTGGAGCAAAGTCTGATTTTCATTACGGGTTTATTGATGGTCATCAGTCTGTTGATGACCCTGATCCGTTAAGGCTTGCGGGTAGGTTTCTGGGCCTTTTGCAGACGAATTTGCCAGAGCCAGCCAATTCCCCAACCGCTGAGTAAACCAATCAGACTGCTGATGGCCACCCCCCATCGCCCTGCGCTGGCCAAGGGGCTTAACGGCACAAACCAGCCGCTGACCAGATATAGATAAGCCATAATTCCACCAATGACGGCCATCATCCCCCAACGGAAACCCCAGCGCAAAGAAATCCGCCGTTGTCCGATAAAACCAATGCCCACACCCCCTCCTCCTACAATCAGCAGCATGGTCATCCAGTCCCAAAAACCATAATCAAGCGGGGTTTCTGAAAGTTCCTCGGCTTCTTCAGTCGGTTGGGGTGTCGGAGTAAGGGTAGGTGTGGATGTCAGAGTGGGTTGCGGAGTAGGTACCTCTGTGGAAATGTTGGCTTCACCATTCAGAGGGTTAATGGTAATAATCTGAGAGGTCATTGCCGGTTCGCTGACTACACGAATTTCAATAGTGGAAGGCAGGTTGATCCGATAACTTGCCTTAGCGACCCCGCCGGTAGTAACGGTTTCAATCTGCTGGGTCGTACCGCTTTCACCCAGCGTATTGATGATGAAACGCACTACGGTACCATCCGGTACCGGATTGCCGTTTTGATCCACAATAATTCCGGTTCTAAAGGGGATTACATCCCCCACTTTAAACTCAAGAGTTTCGGTTGGCTGAGGCGTGATTGGAGTCTCCGTTATCTCAGGGTTAACCGGAAAATCCAAATAAAGAGATATCACCTGGAGCGGGTTGGGAGAGGTTGCCCGGATAATATCATAGCCGATTCCGGGGATCGAAACCGGAGAGGCCCCATTTGCGCTTTGCTCCTGAAACAAAATTCGGGCAGCCGTATCAACAAACGTTGGCACTTTACTGTATAACCCGTAGTAAGCCGTCAATTTTGCAATATCGGTTGCATCCAGTAAGTAAGGTGCCCCAAACGCAAATACAATCACTTTTTTGTTCAAAATCAAATCGGGGCGCTCATTCAATAATCTCCGGAGGGCTTGTGATTCCGGGTGAGAGGGATTGTCACCTGAAAGTGCAAAAACCACCCATTCGGCATCAGCCAGATTGACCCCCAAAGCAGCCAGACCTGACGGATTATTCAAATAGGTGTTCAGGTCAAGGAAGGAATATGAAAACAAATAACCCTGAATAATCGAACCACCTGCTGCCGGCCCATACAAGCGAATGACCGCATTCTTCAGACTGTCTACCGAGAGAATCGGCTGTTCCCCGCAAGTACTGCACTGCCGTGCATTCACCACGTCGGTAAAAAAAATTATCTGATCGCGGCTTTCGGGTGGACGCGGCAGACGGATATTCAATTCCGCCGGGGATGGGCTGAGCAGGGTTGCTGCTTTACGGGCAACTTCAAGTGCCACCGATTGCGATCGCCCCACCTCAGCCAGCTGACTCGCCGGCGGAAGCACCCGGTCAATACGGAATTCCCCGAAAAGACGTAACTTCAACTTCAAAATTCGTTCTACCGATTGATCAACCCGCTCGGCAAATGCAGCATCTTCACGGTACTTTTGAGCAAACGAGTCCAAAACCCGCATAATAGTGGCGGAACTATCGTTATCAATGGGTTCGACGAAATTGTTCACATACAACAAATCATTCCCTGCCAGAAAGGCATTTCTGGCAACCGCCCGCGCATCAAAAGTCTGGCCGGTCGGGTCATAAAAGCGCCTTACAGCGTTACTGCCCAAATTATCACTGACGATCACACCACCTTCTTGATACCAAGTGGCTGCCGGTTCAAGAGTCAGCACCTGCCGCATTGCTTCAGCATCAAGACTGACGGGCGGTGTGATTTCCCGGATATTTTCCTGCAACCCCTGATAGCGAATGTGAGAAACCATCACCCCGTCCATCCGAGCTCGACTCTCAACACTGGCTTGCATGGATGCAAAAAACGGGGCCAGCTCGATTTGACGAAGCGCATCCAGCGATTTGCGCACCGTTGCCACTTCTTCTTCCGGCAAGCGATCCGATGCTCCCCGTCCCGGAAAATGTTTGGCAATCACCGCCATCTGATGGCGGCTGCCCAAATGCAAACCACGCACATACGCCTTTCCCATCTCGCCCACCCAGAAAGGATCCCCCCCAAAGGTACGAACGCCCAATGTATTAGCCGAATTTGCCGTAACCTCCAACACATCCAGAGATGGTCCAAAGTACAGGTTGAAGCCGATTGCCCGCAATTCCTTCCCCATCACATTTCCAACGGCTTCGGCAATGGAAGGATTCCAGGTCGCCCCTATTGCCATCAAACTGGGCAGGGAAGTCATCCCGCTAAAAATTTGATCGTTAGGAAAGAGATCCCCTTCCTGAGAAATGCCAATGAATAACGGAATGTAAGGTAAAACCTGCGTACCTGCTGTTCGATCCTGGGTTTGGGAAGCATCCCAAACGTGATTTTGTAGAGCCCGGATCAACTCAGCCGCTTTCGGAACGGTATTGCCCGCCGGTTCAAAATTATCATTGTCAGCGCGCAGCACGACTCCGCCCACTTTATAATCAACAATCAACCGGTAAATCGCTGAGTCGCGTCGGGCATCGGTACCCTTGAAGGTCACCAGAAATAGCTGACCAACTTTCTGCTCCGGCGTCATCTGATCCATGATCAACTGCACGCGAGTGTCGAGCTCACTTTGAGGGTTACTCGCCGCCCGCGCGCTCGATCCCGCTCCAAGCCCAAAGGCAGCCTGTCCGGCTACCAGGACAAGGATCCAGATGATATTCAACCACTTCTGGGTGGAAGGAATATGCTTAACTCCGTTCACAATCGATTCCGAATTTGTTGGGCTACCACGGGATCATCGGTAAAAATACCATCTGCCCCGTCCTCAAACAGCCGTTGAATATCCAGCGGATCATTCACCGTCCACACGTGCACCCGCCGATGGCGGTCATGCTGCTTTTGAATAAAGATTTTGGTGGCATCCCGCAAATAAGGATGGACAATGTGCGGGGCAAACCAGCTGCCGATGAACGAACGAGCCAGCCAGCCAGCCGATCCTTCCAAAGCCAGAATTCCGACCGGACATTCTGGCAGAAGTCGCCGGATTCGATATAAATTGATCGGATTGAAGGATGAAAATAGAACCCAATCCTCCAGATGAAACAGCCGAACTAATTCCGCCACTTTTTCCGGCAGCTGATCACGCGGGGTAGCGTAATTGGTCAGCTCAACATTGATATAAAGTTTCCGTCCGAATTCCTCAAATACCTGCCGCAACGCCGGCACCGACTCACCGCGAAATTCTTCAGAAAAATAACTGCCTGCATCCATTTGTTGAAAATCCCGCAGGCTGAATTGGCTCACCGCGCCTTTTGCGTTGGTAGTTCGGTCAACGGTTGTGTCGTGAATAACAATGACTTCACCATCCGCTGAAAGTTTAGCATCCAGTTCAATCGCTTCGACTCCTTGTTGGGCGGCCAGGCGGAAGGCTGCCATTGTGTTCTCTGGGGCATAAGCCGAGGCCCCTCGATGGGCAAAAATAACCGGTTGGGGTAATTCAAAAAGTCGATTCATAATTCAACAAAGTAGGACTTCACCGCGCGGTCAATCAATTCCTTGGACATTTCCGGCTCCATTCCAAGATAACGGGAGATATCCAGAATTTGATCACACAAATCACGGGGATGAGACGCCCTCAATTTTCGATTTGCCTTGATGTAGTATTCTTGCAGTAGATAAGCCAACCCTTGATCGTTGTAAGCCACACCTTTTTGCGCCGCCACTCGCTTAAAAATCTCCCGGTACTCCTCATAATTCGGATCGGTGATTTCAATTTTATGGCGCAATCGGCGTAAAAACGCCTCATCTACCAGCTCTTTGGGCGGCAGATTAGTTGAAAAGATCACCAGCACATCAAAAGGTACTTCAAATTTTCTGCCGGTATGCAGGCTCATATAATCAATCCGATTTTCGAGCGGCACAATCCAGCGGTTGAGCAAATCGCGCGGTCGGACTTGCTGGCGACCAAAGTCGTCAATCAGGAGAATGCCGCCATTCGCCTTGATCTGAAACGGGGCTTCGTAATACTTCAGCGTATCGTCAAAGACCAGGTCCAACCCCGCCATGGTTAACTCGCCGCCGGTTACGATAAAGGGACGCCGAATCTGCACCCAGCGTGGATCGCGCCGCACGGTGGAACGCAGTCCGCCGGTACCTTGCATAGCGGCATCTTCCTCGCCGGCCAGCTGGTGATTGACCGAATCGTACAGGGTAATCACCTGCCCATCCACATAAATTGCATAAGGGATGTACATTTTCTGGGCTTGAATCAGGTTGCCAATGGCTCGGGCAATCGTCGTTTTGCCATTACCCGGAGGGCCGTAGAGAAAAATGGACATTCCCGAATTAACTGCCGGGCCTAACCGCTGATACGTGTCTTCCGAAAGAACCACATGGGAAAGCACCTGCCGCATCACGCGATTGGTCACCTGGAGTCGGCCGCGGCTTTGGCGTCGAATCGCATCGTTGTACATTTCCAACGGAACCGGCGCAGGGCCGGCGTATTGCGACCGCTCCAACGCCTCCCTTGCTCTGGCAATACCCGCGCCTGTGATCGCGTAAATGTAAGCGCCCTCCCCCACTCCTGATTGTGACGAACGTACCTCGATTAATTTTTCGCGCTTCAAGGCATCTAAAATCTGGCTGAGAACGCCGGTAAACGGCAGGGCGATTTCCTCTGCCAGTTTGAAACCGCTCATATACCCTTGAAAATAAAATATTTTCAGAGCCAGATCTTGAAGCCACAACGGATTCAGACCGGTATCTTCGATGGTATTGATCGGCGGCGGAACAAAAGGGCCGGTGGGTACTGCGGTTGCAGCGGATGTTGGCGGGCGAGTAGTTTTGGTCATCCTACCCCTCCAAAGAGAGTTTTCAAAACCGTTTCACTTCATCATGAATAAACAAACAACAAGTACGGGAACTGACATCCAAATTATAGCACGCCATGACTTGTTGATTTGGGTCGGATACCTTATAATTACCGCCATGAAAATTTCTGTCATCATACCGGCTTATAACGAACGTAAAACAATTTCCGAGATCATCCAGCGTGTCCAGTCAACCGGTCTTGCAGACGAAATCCTCGTTGTGGATGATGGCTCCAAAGACGGTACCCGAGAAATTTTGAGTAGTCTGGAACAAAAAGGGGAAATCCGTACCATTTTCCATGAAAAGAATATGGGCAAGGGGGCTGCCGTAAGAACCGGCATTCAAAATGCTACAGGTGATGTCATCATTATTCAGGATGCTGATCTGGAATACGACCCGCGCGAATACCCCAATCTTTTGCAGCCGATTCGGGATGGAATCGCCGATGTAGTGTATGGATCGCGCTTTTTGGGGGCTGCACGCCGTCCGATTTTATTCTGGAACATGGTCGCCAACAAGTTATTGACCATGATCACCAACATCCTCTACAACAATATTCTGAGCGATATGGAAACCGGTTACAAAGTATTCAAACGGGAAGTTATCAAGGATATTCCCCTGCATGCCCGCAGATTTGAGTTTGAACCGGAATTCACCGCCAAAATTCTCAAGCGAAAGATACGCATCTACGAGGTGCCGATTGCCTTTAATCCGCGCGATTATTCGGAAGGCAAAAAAATCAAAGCCTGGGATGCCTTTGAGGCCTTATGGGCTTTGATCAAGTATCGTTTCGTAGATTAAGCCGCCTTCCATTCGAGATCAATCCCCGCCAGCGGGTTTGATATCCACTACATTTAGCTGTAAACTTTCCCGCCCGTTAAAGGTATTCATCTCGAAGCGGTAGAGGATATCTATCTCTTTTGGTAAGCCGGCTTCCATCCAATATCCCTGCCGGAAAGCAACCGCGTCGTACGTAATCCACCCATCGGTCACTAAAAATTTGAGGTGTTTTCCATCCGCACCAATTGCCCGGGCATTGGAAGTGCGCACATTGCGCGAAACAAAAAAGACCTCCGGATTATCCATTCCGGTTGGTTCCAGTAGATACAAATACTTCAAAAATTCCGGGTGCAGTTCACCCAGCGGAATTTCCACATCAGCCCGTAGCACTGGACGTAAATCTAAATCTCCCAATTGCTCAAAGGCAATTTTTGCAAGCCGCTGTTTGAGCTCGCCTAAACGATCCCGATGGATGGTAAACCCAGCCGCCAGCGCATGTCCTCCATGATGCACCATTAAATCCGCACACGCATCCAACGCCTGGGTAATGTGAAAAGCAGGAATACTCCGACAGGAAGCCCGTACATATTCGCCATTGATATGTCCCACCACCGCCGGACGGTAGTAACTTTCGGTCAACTTACCTGCCACCAGACCGACAATCCCCGGATTGAAACTTTCATCAAAAGCAAACAGGATTTCCTCGAATCCCTCCTCCTGAATGAGTTCCTCGGCTCGTTTTTGCATCTCGGAAGTGATTTTTTGTCGTTCGCGGTTTTGATCATCCAGGCGCTGAACCAGCAAACCAATTTGCTGAATATCCCTTTCAAGCAGCAGCTGGTAAGAAGCCAGCGCCGATTCTAACCTCCCGGCAGCATTCAAGCGCGGCGCCAGACCAAATCCAATGTCGGAAGTACTCAATGTCCCAAGATTGAGTCGGGCAGCCTGAGCCAGGGACCGCAAACCGGTGCGCCAACCACGCCTCAACTCCTTTAATCCAGCCCGCACCAAAAGCCGGTTCTCGCCAGTCAGCGGCACAACATCCGCAACCGTCCCTAACGCCACCAGATCCAGCCCAAATCCTTCGCGTGGCAGTTCTTTCCGGCGCTGCCGAAGTAATGCCTGAGCAATTTTATAGGCAACTCCCACCCCTGCCAGGTTTTTCTCCGGATATTCGTCACCGTTTTGTTTGGGGCAAATTACAAAATTGGCCGGCGGAATTTCATCCAATGGGTGATGGTGGTCACTGATGATTAAGTCCAATCCAATCTGTCTGGCATGCTCTGCCTCCTGTAACGAACGAATCCCACAATCCACCGTTAATACCAGACGAATGCCTTGCTCCCGTAAATGACCCAGCGCTTCAATGTTCAACCCGTAACCCTCTTCAAAGCGGTTGGGAATGTATGCTGTGACATTTCCACCCAGTAATTGAATGGTTTCTACCAGCAAAGCCGTTGCGCTGACTCCGTCAACATCATAATCACCATAAACGGCAATCGGTTCATGATGGTCAATGGCAAACAGCAGTCGTTCTACAACCCCCGCCATATTTAGGAGCATCATGGGATCGTGAAAATCTTCACCCGGACTGAGAAAAGCCATGGCCTGCTCGGTACTGGTAATGCCGCGGTTATACAATACCTGACGGAAAAAAGTCGGATAATAACTCAATTCCTGTTCGACTTCAGGTGGTATTTTTTCTGCCAGTTTCCAGCGTTTTGAGGCAACTTTTTGCATGATTAGCCTTTCTTATCATTGGAGTGAATGAATTTTCGTGTCAGGCGGTCTGCCATTCCGCAGACCACTTCGTAATTGACCGTGCCCCATTCTTTCGCCACATCTTCGACAGTGCGTTGAAGCCCACCTGATTTGCCAATCAATACCACCTCATCCCCAACCTGAACGCGCTCAATGCCATCCAACGAAATCATACATTGATCCATACAAACCGATCCAACAACTGGGGTCTCGACTCCATTAAGCAGCACTTTGTTGCCCATCACCCTTCGAAAACCATCCGCATAACCAATTGCGATGGTGCCAATTCGCTCTTTCTTGGACGTGTAGTAGCGGTAGTTGTAGCCGACTCCTTCCCCGGCATCCAGTTCCCGAATGCTCGTCAGGCGAGTTTTCAGGCTCAACGCAGGCCTGAATGTTGCCGGCAGCAGGGTTTCGGGCGAGGGATGCAGCCCATACAATGCGATTCCACAGCGCACCATGTCGTAAGCCGCTTGTGGGTAGTTAAGAACCGCCGCAGAATTGGAAGCATGGACAAGTTTCGGTTGAATCCCGGCCGAACGCAGGCTGGCGAGCATCTCATCAAAGATGCGTATCTGCCGATCGGTCGTATCTGCCTCCGGCTCATCTGCCCGTGCAAAGTGCGTAAAAACACCTTCCACCTCAATGCCGGGAAGAGCAGAAACCCAGCGGGTGAACTCGACGGCATCCTGCGGAGCAATACCCAGGCGGTTCATCCCTGTATTCACCTTGATGTGCACTTTTACGGTCATCCCTAGTCGGCTGGTTTGGGCTGAATATCGGATTGCCGTCTGGGTATCGAAGAGAGTCAAGCGAATGTTCTCTTTGGCTGCCTCCACAACTTGTTCCGGCGGAGTAAATCCCAGTACCAGGACGGGGGCCATAATCCAGTTTTGGCGTAACTGCTTGGCTTCTTCAAAGCGGGCAACTGCCAGCCATTCGCCCCCAGCTTCGAGTACGGCTTGGGCAACTTCAATCAACCCGTGCCCATATGCATTGGCTTTGACCACCGCCGCCACCTTTACCCCGCTGATGCGGCACAATTCCCGGTAATTATTTTGAATGGCGCTGAGGTCTATTTCCAGCCAGGCGGTAGGAACGGGGGAATTCATGCGCACAAGTATAAAACGGGGTTTGCGTTCCTGCAAGCCAAACCGAAGGTTTGCCAAATGCGAGAATCAGGCTATAATCCGTTGGACTTGGTAAATCCATATATAGAATTAAGTGGAATGACGACCTTCAACTTCCAATTTGATTTAGTTGCAAAAGATCATAATGCCCGTGCCGGGGTTTTCCACACGCCGCATGGTGACCTTCTGACACCCGTCTTTGCACCGGTGGGTACCCAGGCAACGGTTAAGGCGGTCACCCCCGACCAGCTGAAAGAGATTGGCGTAACGCTGGTTTTGGCCAATACCTATCATCTCTACCTGCGCCCCGGTGCCGATCTGGTAGCTGAGATGGGTGGTCTTCATCACTTTATGCGGTGGGACTCTCCTATTTTGACCGATTCGGGCGGTTTTCAGGTCTTTTCACTGGCTGGAATGCGCAAAATTGACGAGGACGGCGTTACCTTTAAGAGCCATATTGACGGCTCGATCCACCGTTTCACGCCCGAAAAAGCCATCCAGATTCAGGAAAAACTCGGTGCTGACATCATCATGGCCTTTGATGAATGCGCCCCCCCGTATGACCGGGCCTACAACCAGCAGGCTGTCGCTCGTACCCATCGCTGGGCTGAACATTGTCTCGCTGCACAAACCCGCCCCGATCAGGCTCTATTTGGTATTGTTCAGGGAGGTATTTTCCCGGACCTGCGGGAGCAATCCGCCCGATTCATCTCTTCTCTGGGGTTTCCCGGCCATGCCATCGGTGGTCTCTCGGTGGGGGAAACCAAAGAAGAAATGCACCGTACACTGGAACTGCTCAACCAGATTTTGCCGGAGGACAAACCCCGCTACCTGATGGGAGTAGGTTCTCCCGAGGACCTGATTAACGGCATTCGCCGCGGCGTGGATATTTTCGACTGTGTACTTCCAACCCGCCTTGCCCGTCATCAGGCCGCTATGACCCGACAGGGCCGGCTTAACCTCATGAATGCGGCCCACGCCCGCGATCCTCGCCCAATAGACGAAAAATGCCACTGTTACACCTGCACCCATTTCAGCCGGGCTTACTTGCGCCATTTGATCGTTGCCAAAGAAATGCTGGCTGCAACACTCATCTCCATCCATAATATCGCCACGCTCGTTTATCTGGTTCAAGATGCGCGGCGGGCGATCCTTGAAGGAACTTTTGAACAATTTGCAGAGGAGTTCCTTGCCGCTTACACTCTCCCGGAAAAGGCACAAGCATGAATTTTTTACAGGCTTTGATCCTTGGCATTATTCAAGGAATCACGGAATTCCTGCCAATTTCCAGTTCTGCGCATTTGGTTTTGACGCCCTTCTTTTTTGGCTGGCAAATACCAGACGAGCAGATTTTTCCGTTTGACGTGCTGGTTCAAGTCGGTACGCTGGTTGCCGTCACAATCTACTTTCGTAAGGACTTACTGCGCATCCTGATCGAAGTTATTCAAGGATTGGTCAACCGTCAGCCTTTCACCGCTTCCTCCTCCCGTCTGGGCTGGCTGATTGTGCTGGCCAGTCTGCCGGCCGGAATTGCCGGAATTTTACTGAAGGATGTCGTCGAAGCGGCTTTTAAGAGTCCGGTGAGCGTTGCCTTTTTCTTGATTGGAACTGCAGCTTTATTATGGATTGCCGAAACTATAGGGAAACGTAGCCGCGACCTGTCTACTCTCAACTGGGTGGATGCCGTCTGGATTGGAATTGGACAAGCCCTGGCGCTCTTTCCGGGTATCTCGCGTTCCGGCGCGACCATTGCCAGCGGCATGTCACGCAATTTGGACCGCCCCGCTGCTGCGCGTTTTTCGTTCCTGATGTCCATCCCGATTATGGCTGCTGCGGGACTGATTGGGTTGATTGATTTAGTTCAATTGCCCAATCTCGCTTCTTTCCTGCCCGGCATGATTACAGGTTTTTTTACGGCCGCCATCGTGGGTTATTCATCCATTCACTGGCTGCTGGGTTTTCTCGCCCGCCGCTCATTGCGCCCATTTTCGGTTTACTGCCTTCTGCTGGCAACAATTACCTTGATTTTTTCTTATGCGGGTTTGTAAACTCTTCCTTTTGTGGTGGAGCATCCTGCTGATCTCCGCTTGCAGCGTTGAACCACTCGCCCTGCCGACCTCAACCCCGCTCCCTTCTGTGCAGATTCAAGTGGACCCGATTGTCGAGTGGCTACGACCCGCCATGCAAACTTGCAGTCGGCAAATCCCGGAGCGGAACTGGATCATTCTTTCCACAGAAACCCCACTTGTAGCGGAAGTTGAATCAACCGTCAAAATATACTGGGGGTCAACAACCTCGCCCTTAAAAAACACTTACCAGATCACAAGTGATACCCTACAAGTCGCAGTCAATCCCGCTCTTGCAATTCGTGAGCTGACCAATGCCGAAATGCAGGCGATTTTCACCGGAAAGATTAGCCAATGGAAAGAAATTGCCCAAAACCTGCCTGATGCCGAAATTCAACTCTGGCTTTACCCACAATCCTTTTCCATCATGGAAAATTTTAGTCAATGGAGCGGTTTATCACCGCAATCACTTTCTGCGCTGGCCTTTCTAGCACCCCACCCGCTTCAAATGCGCAAGAACATTTTAGAAAATCCGTCGGCAATTGGCATTCTCACTACACAATGGAGCAACGAACAGGTGACTTTGGTCAACATTGAAGACGATCAAAATGTCCGTGAATTTCCTGTGCTGGCAGAATTAACTGTGCCCGAACCGTATGTACAGGAGTGGTTGTTCTGCGTTCAAAAACAAATCGGCCAATAAGACCCTTCTTACTTGTGTTAAAATGAATCACCTTTGAGGAGGTGAAGCCATGCCGGTCGTTTTGATTTATCGTAAACAAAAATTAGAGGTTGAAGGCACGCTCACAGTCCGCGAAGCGTTGCAAAAATTGGGTCTTTCGCCCGAAAGTCACCTCATTGTGCGGAATGGGGAACTGCTGAATGAAAATGACATCCTGCGCAACGGAGAAGAAGTCAAAATTATTTCCGCAATTTCGGGGGGTGCGCGGTGACCACCATCCGCTGTCATAAATGTCCACAACGCGCTGTGATTCGGATGCGGCAGCATCGCCTTGCGCTTTGTAAGGATCACTACCCGCAATGGTTCATCGAACAAACCCAACGATTTATTGAAAAATATCGCATGTTCACCCATCAGGATCGGATTCTGGTGGCCGTTTCCGGCGGCAAAGATTCGCTTGCACTTTGGGATGTCCTCTGGCAACTGGGTTATGAAGCCGAAGGTTTATATATCAACCTTGGCATCGAGGGTGAAATTGCCTACTCCGATGAGTCGCAACAAGCCACCCAAAAATTCGCTGATCAACGCGGATTGAAATTACACATTTACCATGTCGAAGAACAGCGCGGCGAATCGGTACCTGCGATTGCCCTGCGTACCCACCGCGGTCGTCAAAAGCCGTGTGCTGTTTGCGGTTTAATCAAACGCCACACCATGAATCAAATGGCACGCCAGTTGGGTTTCAATGTTTTGGCTACCGCTCACAATCTGGATGATGAGGTATCCTTCCTGTTTGGAAACTTACTATCCTGGAATCTGCGGCAAATTCCGCGCCAATCGCCAGTCCTGGAGGCTGAAGAAGGCTTTGTTCGTAAAGTAAAACCGTTTATTCGTTTCTCCGAACGCGAAACTGCTGCCTATTCGATTGTGCGTGGAATTGAATACATTGAAGAAGAATGCCCCTTTGCCGAAGGTAGTAAACAACTGCAATACAAAGACCTTATGAACCGCCTTGAAGAACAACAGCCCGGCGTCAAATTGCGCTTTCTGCTTGGTTTTTTTAATGCAATGGAACAGGGATTCATCCACCCCATCGAAGACGGGCAGGGAGAGGTGATTCTCAAACCCTGCCCGTCCTGCGGTCAGCCCACCTCTACGGGTGGTTTATGCGCAACCTGCCGTTTGTTTGAAGAAAACTGAGGTCTAATTCAAGCCGTCTCCAGGAAGCGTTCAATTTCCCAGTCCGATACCTGCGTACGGAACTCATCCCACTCCGTCCATTTGGCACGCACGAACGCCTCGTATAAGCTGGATGAAAATGCGCTTTGAATGACCTCATCTTTTTCCAGCTCCTCCAGTGCCTGACGTAACGAGCCGGGCAACTCGGCAACTCCGCGCTCGCGGCGTTCTGCAGCATCCATTTCATAAACATTGACATTATTGAGCGGTTCCGGCGGGGTTAACTGGCGGTCAATTCCGTCCAATGCTGCTTTCAACATGGCGTTGAAAGCCAGATACGGATTACAGGACGGATCCGGACAGCGCAATTCGGCACGGGTGGCTTTATGCATGCCGGGGGTGTAACGCGGGATGCGGATCAACGCCGACCGATTGATTTGCGCCCAACCGACATAGACGGGAGCTTCGTAGCCGGGCACCAATCGCTTATAAGAATTTACCGTAGGCGCAACCACGGCCGATAGTGCGCGGGCATGTGCCAGTTGCCCGGCAATGAAACCATAGGCTATCGGCGAGAGATGGAAGGGGTCATTTTCTGCAAAGAAGAGATTATTCCCCTCTTTGTCAAAAAGCGACTGATGGCAGTGCATCCCCGAACCATTAATCCCAAAAATGGGTTTGGGCATGAAGGAAGCAATCAGACCATGCTGAGCAGCAATTGCTTTAACGGTGTACTTTAAAGTGACCACATTGTCGGCAGTCCTTAAGGCATCCGCAAAACGAAAATCAATCTCATGCTGCCCCAAAGCCACTTCGTGATGTCCAACTTCGACTTCCAGCCCCATTTTATTGAGGGCTTCCATCAATTCGGTTCGTACCCTCACCGCTTCATCATTAGGGGAAAAGTCAAAATATCCTCCCACGTCATGCGGAACCGGACGGATGCTTTCTGTGCCGTTCCGCCGGAAGAGGAAAAATTCGGGCTCAGGGCCAACATTATATGTCCAGCCGCGCTCATCCTTCAATTTTTGAAGGGCACGCTTTAAGCTCCCGCGTGGATCACCGGCAAAGGGTGTACCATCCGGGTGATAAATATCGCAAAAGACTCTGGCGCGTTTTAATTCAGGCGGTGTCCATGGCAGTACTGCATAGGTTTCGGGGTCAATCCGTAAGTGCATGTCCGACTCCTGGATGCGGGCAAAACCCTCTACAGAAGACCCATCAAACCAAACACCGTTTTCCAGTGCACCTTCCAGCTGGTCTATCGGTGCGTCCACCGATTTGACCGATCCCAACACATCAATAAACTGGTATGAAATGAACTTGATATTATCTTCTTTCACTTTCTTGAGTAAATCTTTGGCGTCCATCGAACAACCTCCTTTGGGATTTAAATAATACAGGGCATGCCGGGCATGCCCTTCATTGACTGGAATGATCAAGCAGCTGCCCTTCCAAAATTCACATCGGTCAAGCCATTTGGCTCTGCCGGTCACTGCGCTGGCTTTGGTTCGAGCGTTACCGCAGGGTTTCAGCCAGACACTTCTTCCGGAAGGGAGAAAGGAGCCTGTGACCGGGCTCCAGAGGCATCCGCTGATCCTTCGATTTTCCCCTGCTTTGCAGGGTTAGCGCTCTCTTCGCAGAGAGGAACCTCCACCTCGTCATCCTGCCGGTTTTCGACAGGACTCAGCCGCTATTTCTCCATCTATTCGATTGTAACTTGCCATTAAGTTGGTAATATACTATCAATTTCAGCAGTCCATGTCAAGAGGGAATTTGTAAAAAGTTGATTAAATCCTTGACGAATAGAACAAATATACTATAATGAATTGATGATTGAATCCCGGAATACACTCGCATTTTGCGAGATACAGATATAATCATAATTAACCAGAACCCTTCAGGAGATTTTTCATGGCGCGTAAAAACCCTTCTTCTACCCCATTACCGGCTGGCGGCGGCAATCCTCAGGATGATGCCCGCAGAGCCATGCTTGACAAAGCCCTTGGTGATATTCTCAAGCGCTATGGCGATGGCGCTATTATGCGACTTGGCGAGGCTCAACATCTGGAAGTCGAAGCCATCCCCACCGGCTCTCTTTCCCTTGATATTGCACTGGGCGTTGGCGGCATTCCTCGCGGCAGAGTCACGGAAATTTTTGGTCCGGAATCTTCCGGAAAAACTACCCTGTGTCTGCATCTGGTCGCCGAAGCCCAGCGAATGGGGGGCACGGCTGCCTACGTGGATATGGAACATGCGCTTGATCCGGCATACGCAGCCCGCTTAGGTGTGGATATTGACAGTTTATACATCTCGCAGCCCGACACCGGTGAACAGGCTCTTGAAATCACCGAAACTCTCGTTCGTTCCGGGGCAATTGATCTGGTGGTAATCGACTCGGTAGCTGCTCTCGTTCCGCGCAATGAAATCGAAGGGGACATGGGCGATGCGACAATGGGTATGCAAGCCCGCCTGATGTCTCAGGCTTTGCGAAAACTCTCCAGTGCAATCAATCAAACCAAAACTGCGGTCGTCTTCACCAATCAATTAAGGCAGAAAATCGGCGTGATGTTTGGTAACCCCGAAACCACTCCTGGGGGGCTGGCTCTCAAATTTTATGCATCGGTTCGGCTGGATATCCGGCGCATCCAGTCCATCAAAGTTGGAGCAGAAGTGATTGGAAACCGCGTGCGGGTTAAAGTCGTCAAGAACAAAGTTGCCCCACCTTTCCGTACCGCAGAATTCGATATCATGTACAACGAAGGGATATCAAAGACCGGCGACATCCTTGATCTTGCAACAGGATTGGACATCATCACCAAACGAGGAGCTTTCTTCTCATACGGCGATATTCGCCTCGGTCAAGGGCGCGAAAACGCGAAAGAGTTTCTGCGCCAAAACCCCGAACTTGCCCTTGAGATTGAAAACGCCGTGCGCCAGCGAGCTTTAGGCGGAGAAATACCTCTGGCTTTTGCTGCAGATAGCGGCGATGAAGGTTTCTCGGACGAGATTTGATTTCGAGGCAATGAAATCACAAAAATCGTTCGAGAGGGAAATTTTTACCATTTCACATGGCGTTTCCCGGTTCAAATTGGCCTGGAACCTTGCAGCCCTGGTGCTAATCCTTCAGGGCTGTACTTTTGCACCCCCTCAACGCGTTCCTTCGCCCGCCGGCCAGTCACCTTTGTTTTTACCGCCAACATCTGCACCTGTACGCATTGAACCCAGTCTCACCCCCGGCCAGTCCCAATCAACCCCCACTCTACCCTGTGCAGATGGGTTAACCTTCATCAACGACTTAACCGTGCCGGATGGCAGCATCATCCAGGCCGGCGCATCCATTGATAAGCGCTGGGAAGTAGAAAACAGTGGCACCTGCAATTGGGAAATTGGTTATTCTATTCGATTGATTGCCGGAGATGAAATGGGCGCCGGGACCCAACAAGCGCTAATCCCGGCTCGCAGCGGAACCCGAGCCGTCATTCGCATATTATTTCAGGCTCCATCCGAACCGGGCAATTACCGGAGTGCATGGCAGGCTTACAACTCACAGGATCAACCCTTTGGCGATCCAATTTTTATGGATATCATCATTGAACCCTGATCCTCGCCGCCGATGAAAAGGGACTCCACCACCCAAAGCGGCAGTATTTTTCCTTATCTTCTACCAGCCATCGGGTTAATTCTGGTTTTGATCATCCTGATTATCGCAGGGCTCGAAAATCGCCTCTCAATAAGGGGACAAGTGCCGGGTTATTCCCCACAACCCTCTCCCAGCCCCAGCTTAGCTCTTGGATTTGGCGGCTTTCCGGAAACTCCCACCCCTTTTCAACCGCTATCCACTTCTACTTCCGCCCCTACACCGACACCCACTCCAACTACACCGCCAGCGGTCATGCCTGCTCTCGAACCGACCGTTCAACTTCCTCCTTCGGCAAAAATACAAGGTATTCGTGGCTATCCGCAAACACTGAACCTTTCCTGTGAATCGCGCTCTGCGGCAGATTGGGCAGCCTATTTTGGTGTTTCAATTCATGAACTGGAATTTTTATCCCAGCTCCCCCAATCCGATGATCCAAATAAAGGTTTTGTTGGAAACCCTAACGGTCCCGGTGGCTTAATCCCCCCGGACCCCTACGGTGTTCATGCAGCACCGGTTGCAGCCCTCCTCCGCGCCTACGGCCTGCCGGCTGAAGATGTTGTGGGTTTAAGTGCGGAGGAAATAAAAGCAGAAATCGCTGCCGGCCACCCGGTGATTGTTTGGATTATTTTTGGCACTTCACCGGGTTATGCCCTTCAATACACTACCCAGGCGGGGGAAACAATCACCGTTGCCCCCAATGAACACACAGCCATCCTCATCGGATATGACCCAAACGGAGTTACTTTACTGGATGGGGCTTTGGTTTACTGGCGGTCTTGGGACGTTTTTCTTGCATCCTTCCAGGTTTTGGGCAACATGGCAATCATTTATCGTTCCCGATAACCTCCTTTTGAAAACCCGAATCCATCAAAATAATTCAGAGCTTGGCAATGATATCAGCCTTTTTCAACTTAATTTCCGTTACAATATAGTCATGCAGGTGATTTTGACCCACGAGCAAGCCGATTTCGATGCCATTGCTGCCTTATTGGCTGCCCATATCCTTAATGAGCGGGCTCTACCAGTTCTACCTCGACGTGTCAACCGCAATGTGCGGGCATTCCTGAACCTTTACGGCGCAGAACTGCCCTTCATCGAGGCGCGCGACCTCCCCGCTGAGGATATTGAAATTGTAACCCTGGTGGATACTCAATCCTTGATCACCCTCAAGGGAATGAAAGACGACACCCTTGTTCATGTGATTGATCATCATCAAGCCCGCGAAGACTTGCCGCCCGATTGGACATTGGTAATCGAACGGGTGGGCGCAACAACCACTTTGTTGATTGAAGACATTCAAGACCACAACGGCCCGTTGAACACATTACAGGCAACGTTGCTGCTTCTGGGCATTTACGAGGACACGGGAAGCCTGACTTACAGCAGCACTACTCCGCGCGACTTGCGTGCGGCCGCTTTTTTGCTGGAACAAGGTGCCAGTCTGAATCTGGTTGACGAATACCTCAACCCGCCGCTCTCCGAACAGCAACGCGAGTTATATAACCGTCTCTTGCAAAACGCTGAAAGCCTGCATATTCATGGGCAGCATATCATCATTGCCAAAGCCGATGCCCGTGATATTAGTGAGGAAATTTCCAGTATTGCGCATAAATTGCGCGATTTGCTCGACCCCGACGCTCTGTTTCTTCTGGTCAACACCATCGAGGGTATCCGCATTGTTGCTCGCTCCACAACCGAGCGGGTTAATGTAGCTCAAACGGTTGCCCTCTTTGGTGGACGCGGACATGAGAAAGCAGCCGCTGCTCTGATTCGTACCGGGGATAAAGCCACCCAGCCTTCCCCCGACATTGACGAGATTTACAACCGTTTGGTAGAAGCGCTCCCTTCCATCGTTCAACCTGCCATTACGGTTGGAAAGATCATGTCCCGCAACCCACGGGTATTGAAACCGGAGACCTCAGCTGAGGAAGCCGCGCGTTTGATGCAGCGCTATGGATATGAAGGCTATCCAGTAGTCAAAGACGGGCGGGTAGTTGGATTACTCACCCGACGTGCCGTGGATCGTGCTTTGGCCCATAAACTCAATCTGCCTGCCGTCAGCCTGATGGATGCCGGCGAGCACTTCGTCACGCCCGATACACCCCTTCCCTACCTTCAACAATTAATGGCCGATACCGGCTGGGGTCAGGTGCCTGTGGTTGATCCGGAAACACACCAGATCATCGGTATCGTTACCCGCACCGATTTGCTCAAACAAATTGGCAAAGAGGATACCATCCAGCCGGAAAGAAAAAATTTTGCTGACCGGTTAGAAAAAGCCCTACCCCCAGCCCGTCTGGCGTTATTGAAGACGATTGCCGAAGAAGCCCACCGCCATCGCTTGCCGATATATGTGGTCGGGGGGTTTGTGCGTGATCTGATCCTGGAACGTCCCTCCATTGATTTTGATCTGGTTGTGGAGGGAGATGCTATTGCTCTGGCTAGGGCGTTGGAGAAAAAGTACGGGGGTAAAGTAACCAGTCATAGCCGCTTTGGAACCGCCAAGTGGCAAATTGGCGCAATCCGCTCTGCGCTGATTGAAAAAATGAAAGCCGAAGGCGAGCTGAGAGCCGAAGATCTACCCGACTCTCTTGATCTCATCAGCGCGCGAACCGAATTTTACAACTATCCCACTGCCTTGCCGACCGTCGAACGCGGCAGTATTAAACTTGATTTACACCGCCGGGATTTCACGATCAATACGCTGGCTTTGCGATTGGATGGGCGCCATTACGCAACCCTTTACGACTACTGGGGCGGCATGAATGACATCAAGAAAAAACTGGTTCGCGTCCTTCACTCCCTCTCCTTTGTGGATGACCCAACCCGCATGTTGCGTGCCGTCCGTTTTGAACAGCGTTTCAATTTCAGAATCGAAAGTCGTACTCTCCAGTTGATGAGCGAAGCTCATGACCTCCTAAAACAGGTTTCTGGTGATCGCTTGCGTCATGAACTGGACTTGATTCTGGCTGAGGAAAACCCTGTCAGCGCTCTAAATCGGTTGGAGGAATTGAACCTTCTTTCAGCAATTCATCCGGACCTGCATTGGGATGCTTCCAAATCTGATGCCTTGTGGCGGGTTCTCAAAGAACCACTCGATCCGGCCTGGCAGATTCCTGAAAGCTTGGGGAATCAACCCATTCGTAACGCACTGGCTTACCTTGTCTGGTTGATCCCGTTCCCACCGGTAAGCAGTCGTGCTATCTGTGAGCGATTGAAACTGAGTCATCACCTCCAGAATGCCATTCTGGCAGGCAACCATCTGATGGACGAATTACCCCAATTGATCGGTCAGCCTCCCAGCCGGGTGGTTGCCCGTCTTGAAGAAGCGCCCATACCTGCATTATATGCAATCGTCTGCCTCTGCCCAGGCAATGAAATTTGCCAGATTCTCAATCGTTATGCCACCGAATGGCAAAAAGTGCAACCCCTCACGGATGGTTACACCCTGCACGCGATGGGCATTGAGCCCGGTCCGGTTTACCGCCGCATACTCTGGGCATTGCGTGCCGCATGGCTGGATGGAAAAATCACCTCGCGAGAACAGGAAAATGCCCTGTTAAATCAACTGATTTACACTCAAATCATTCAATAAAATGACTGCTCAAATCCTACCCCGAGACTGGCTGGAAACCGTCATCATTCGCAATGTCCGCAAGGACGACTTACCCGCTCTGGAATGGGACGGCGAGTTTAGCCACTTCCGACGGGTATATGCGGAGGCTTTTGAGCGGGCTCAGATGGGTTATTCCGTCCTGTGGGTCGCCGAATTACCTGAGAAGGGCATTATTGCACAGGTTTTTATTCAATTGATTTGCAACCGCCACGAGCTTGCAGATGGGATAAAGCGCGCCTATTTGTACTCCTTTCGCGTCCATCATGATTTTCGAAATCAAGGTTTAGGCAGCCACATGGTTCGCCATGTGGAAATGGATTTAATTCGGCGTGGGTTTCAGTTCCTCACCCTGAATGTCGCCAGAGATAATCTGGATGCTCTACGCCTTTACCTGCGCCTGGGATTCCACATCGTGGCCGCAGAACCCGGCATCTGGTCGTTTGTGGATGACAAGGGCGTCCGTCAAACCGTCGAAGAACCTGCATGGCGCATGGAAAAGAAACTATGCTAATCGGTGCTCATTTTCTTTGCAGTTCACGCAACAATTCCTCACCCCGAATACCGGATTGCAGCAATCGTTCCGCCCAATCCCGTTTGAACCACAAGTTCAAAACTTCTTGCTGGCTGCCGGTGAACTGAATCCCCACATAACCCGGTTGTGTTCCCGGTAATGCAGTTGCGGGTATTTGAAAAATGGTGTTCAAAAGACTGGCGGCCAACTCCCCTAATTCAGCCGGGTTGGATAAACTTCCGACTGTCACAAACAGACGAACATCGGTTTGCATGACAGCAAATCGAACATTTTGTCCTTCGGCATTTATACAATTTTCACCAAACGCTTCCGCAACAACCCTTACATTTTCAAACCCCGCCTGTTTGAGAAGTTGATCCATCTGTTGGCTTTCCTCCGGTAAGGATTGACTCGCCCAGGTATACGCACAAGGTGTTTCACTCCAATTGGATGACGTAATGGAAAGGCTCTGTGTATCTGGGTTAGCGGGTGTATTGGTTCGGCTTTTCGAATCAAGCGAGAAATTTTCCTCCAGCGATTGAGGTATCTGTAAAAATTGACAGGAATTCAAGAAAATTGCGAAGAAAAGCCCGATCAGCAGAATTGGAAAGAACTTCTTTTTCGTCACATCAGATCCTTTTGAAACCACAGCCATACCGACGCGCGAGTATTTCGTTCCCAGCCTTCGGTTCTACGGATGAGACGCAAAACCGACAAAAATCGTTCCACATCGGTTTCGTCAATCCCATGAGCTTCTTCCGGTGACCTTCGATAGTGGGCATACAGTAGAAGATCCCCTCCTTGCTTGAGCAGCCTTTGAACGTTGTGGAGATACCTTTCTCGTTCCCTCATTTCCAATTGATGGAAACAACCAATGTCCAGAATCAAATCAAAACCCGGTGAAATGGCGTTCAAATCGGTCACGCTTTCCACCCGCAATTCAGTGTTCAAACCGCATTGAGTCAACTTTTCCCGCGCCAGAGAAATAGCCCGCCGAGAGAAGTCCACACCGATAACCTGCCAACCCGCTTTTACCATTGTAACGACATTGGTACCCGTGCCGCACCCCAGGTCCAATGCTCGGCCAGCGGGATGAGAGGCAAGATACTCCGTCAACTCTGGCGGCGAGATGCCCGTATCCCAGGGCGGTTGACCAAACAGGTAACGCCATTCATATTTCAATCGTTTCAACCATTCTTGCATAAAAACATTGTAGCCTCAATCACCAATTTCGTCACCCCAGATTTTGTGGCTGCTGATATAATAGGCAGGGTTTGTGGGAAAGAAAAAGCCAAAACCGAAGGGGCATGCTTTGACAATTTATCACTTGCGCCTTAAAATAAACGAGTTAATTCCATGTAATCCAGAAGGGTTTGTTTCATGAAGGAATATACCACTGAGTCTATCCGTAATATCGCCCTCGCCTCTCACAGCAGCGCCGGCAAGACCATGCTGGCAGAAGCCATGCTTCATCTGACCGGAGCGACCACTCGTCTCGGTAGAGTTGAAGATGGCACAACGATCTCCGACTTCGATGAGGAAGAGATTCGCCGTGGAATTTCTCTTTACACGAGCGTACTCCCCGTCGAATACCGGGATGTCAAAATCAATCTACTGGACACACCCGGTTATACCGATTTCATCGGCGAGGTGATCTCCGCCTTGCGTGTTGCCGATGGGGCCATCATCGTAGTCGATTCGGTTGCCGGTGCAGAAGTGGGTACTGAAATTGCCTGGAACTACTGCAATACCTTCCAATTACCCCGCTTCGTGGTCATCAATAAAATGGATCGCGACAATGCCAATTTCCAAAAGGCATTAGCCTCCATCCAAAACTTGACCGAAACCCGACTCATCCCCGTTCAATTGCCTTGGGGTGAAAAGGCCAATTTTCAGGGTGTCATTGACCTGATCACCATGAAAGCCTACAAAGGCGATGGTAAAACCATCGTGGACATTCCCGCTGAATACCGTTCTGCCGCTGAAGAAGCCCGTTTTGCACTGGTCGAAGCCGCGGCAGAAGGCGAAGACGAGTTGCTGGAAAAATACCTCGAAAGTGGTGAATTGAGCAACGAAGAGGTTGTTCGTGGTTTGAAAGCCGTCATCCGGCAGGGAAGTTTCGTGCCCGTCTTCGCCACTTCCGCCACAACCGAAACCGGCATTTTCCGCCTGTTGGATGCCATCGTTGACTTCTTCCCCTCTCCGGCAGAAATTGCGCCGGTAAAAGCCATTGGTAAAAACGGTGAGGAAGAGCTGTTAACCGCCTCCGATTCCGGCCCACTGGCAGCCTATGTCTGGAAGACCACTGCCGATCCCTTCGTGGGTAAACAAACCTTCTTCCGCGTGTACTCCGGCATGGTTACGTCCGACAGCCGGGTCTGGAATCAAAATAAAGGTGTTGAAGAACGGTTTGGCACCGTCAGTATTCCGCGCGGTAAAGAGAACATCCCTGTAAAAGTGATTCACAGCGGTGATATTGGCGTGGTTCCAAAACTTTCCGAAACAGTAACCGGTAACACACTGGGAGATAAAGCTCATCCGATCACCCTGCCCGTTCCGGAATATCCCAATGCGCTTTACCGCGTGGCAATCTTCCCCAAAACCCAGGCCGACTCGACCAAGATCAGCCCAACCCTCACCCGTTTGTGCGAAGAGGATATGACTCTCTCATGGTACAACGAACCGGCAACTTTGCAGACCATCCTGCAAGGGATGGGCGATCAGCACATTGATGTAGCAATCCGCCGTGCGGAAACCAAATTCCAGGTCAACCTGCTCATCGGCGAGCCCAAAGTTCCGTATCAGGAAACAATCACCCGCAAAGCCACCGCCATGTACCGCCACAAGAAACAAACCGGTGGTGCCGGCCAATTCGGTGAAGTTCATCTGCGGGTTGAGCCTTTGGCAGACAAGGACTTTGATTTTACCTGGGAAGTATTTGGCGGCGCCATCTCCCAAACCTATGCCGCATCCATCCAGAAAGGTATCCAGAACGTCATGAAGGAAGGTGTTTTGGCGGGCTACCCAATCCGCGGCGTGCTGGTGGCTGTCTACGATGGTAAGGAACACCCGGTTGACTCGAAACCAGTAGCTTTTGAAATTGCTGGCCGCGAAGCTTTCAAGCTGGCTTTCAAAGACGCCGGCCCGGTACTATATGAGCCAATCATGAACGTCCAGATCATCGTCCCCGAAGAAAACATGGGCGATGTATTGGGTGATCTGAACACCCGCCGGGCGCGTGTTCAGGGTATGAACACGGAAAAGGGTCGCTCGGTCATCACCGCCACGGTGCCTCTGGCTGAAATGCTGCGGTACACCACCCAATTGCGTTCGCTAACCGGTGGAAGAGGCATCTTTAACATGGAACTGGCCGGCTACGAGATGGTTCCCCCGCACATTCAAGCCGAAATTGTTGCCCAACGGCAGAAGGAACTGGCTGAAAAACGCGAGGAATAAGCCCTTCACCGATAATCGAGAGGTTTGTTTGCGCCCAGGTAATGGCTCAGGCAAACCTCTTTTTATTTTTTGTGATAGGCTTAAGTCATGGAACAAAATCCAGATTCACTTGAGCTTTTCTGGGACAACCTGCTTTCGCGAAACCCTGCTCAAATCGAAAAAGCCTTTCTGGAACTGGATCAACACTCAAAACAAGCCATTATTGCCCATTTACAAAAAATGACCAGCGAGCCCGGCTGGCACCCAGAACAGGTTAAATCAGCTCAGATTGCGTTGAAAATTATCCATATATCCATCCAAAATGAACGGAAAGACAAGTAAAAACCGGTTGTACTATCTGAAAGTTTCTTTGTTATTTCTGGCGATTTGGGGTTTGCTGGCGTTTGGTATCCGAATTGCCAGTGGAAATAATATCCTCGGGGCAGATTATTACACGTTTTACACAGCTGCAAGAATGTATCTTCTCGAAGGCAAGAATCCCTACTCCGAAGAAGTAACCCAAATGGCTCAACTGGGTATCCTTGGCAGGCTGGCACATCCCGATGAGGATCAGCTAGGTTTTGCATACCCCATTTTTATGTTATTTTGGGTTATGCCTTTTGCATGGTTGGATATCTCTATATCCCAATCGTTGTGGATGAGTCTGAATTTATTGCTTTTTCTTACCTGTCTGTATCAAATTTATAAAGAACAAAAATCCTTTATCTTTATTGGCCTGACTTTCTACCCGTTCTGTTTTGGAATCATATTGGGCAATTTTAGCAATCTAATCAGTGTGATTCTTCTATATTCCTTTTATGTCTTGATACTTAGCAAAGAGATGCTAAAGCCTCATCATCAAATCTATATCGGATTCTTGCTCGCATGGACAATTGGTAAACCTCAAATTTCTTTGTTACTCCTGATTTTTGCATTATTGATTTGTTTGAAAAGCCACTATTTTTACACAATTCTGGCATTTTGCCTCTCGATAATGGTCTTTGTTATTATCAGCTGGGTGCTTTTACCTGATTGGTTAAGTTTTTGGGTAGGTCAATTGCAAAAATACGCTATTTACAACCAATCTACCCCCGCTTATTTACTGTCTTCTATCATGTCTTTCACTCAAATTCCGTCAACCTTTTGGTCTATGGTTGTGATGGCAGGAACAATTCTGACTTTTTTTGTCTGGTTAAGGATTGTTTATAAACCAGAGAATATTGAGATATCCAATTTGTCCTATGTTAACTTGTTGTTCTTTGTCCTGCTTTCAATTCTTTCAGTATTCCTCATGCCAAGAACCCTTTCGTATGATCAGGTACTGTTAATTCTTGGGCTATTTATTGGGAGCAAACCTTTTATTAGTCGGGTTGGGCTTACTCTCAAGATATTATGGATTTTTCTTTCAGCCTTTTCCTGGTTGACTTTTGCTCTCCCTTTACCTGCACTTTCCAGTACAAATGTGGTTTTTCCTTTCTTCTTTACAACCTGCTGGCTTATCATTTTTTTACTCCTATACACCAAATTTAAACCAAAGGCGATCGTGAATGCACCTGCATGAATTCCTGAAATTGATGGATCAATTCGTCCACAGCAAAGGCTGGTACGAAGCCGAGAGCCCGCGCCCGCAAACCCCACGCAATATTGCCATCTCCCTCTGCCTTGAAACCGCCGAGGTTTTGGAACATTTTCAATGGTCAGAAAACTCGACCCAGCCCGATCAACTGGCGGGTGAACTGGCCGATGTTGCCCTTTATCTTTTTCAACTGGCTCATCTGAGCCAGATTAACCTCGAACAAGCCATATTGAAGAAATTACGAGAGAATTACCAGCGCAATTGGGATCAGGATCAGGTAAAATAAGAGACATTCATTCAGCCATGAATATCACTGTATTTGGAAGTTCCAAACCCCAACCGGGACAGCCGGCTTACGAAAATGCCTTACGTTTAGGTCGTTTGATCGCTGAAGGCGGTCACACCGTCTTGACCGGTGGGTACATGGGCACCATGGAAGCCGTATCGCGGGGCGCTGCTGAGGCCGGCGGTCATGTGATCGGTGTGACCTGTGAACAAATCGAACGCTGGCGAAAAAACGGCCCAAACCGCTGGGTGAAAGAAGAATGGCGCACGCAAACTTTATTGGAACGAATTCAACGGTTGATCTATGGTTGTGATGCTGCCATTGCCTTACCCGGTGGCGCCGGAACACTGGCCGAAACAACCCTCTACTGGAATCTACTGGTGATTCAGGCCTTACCCCCCCGCCCGCTCGTTCTGGTCGGTGAAGAATGGAAAACCATTTTTGAAACCATTCGATACGAAATGGCTGAAATGGCTAACCCCGCCGATTGGGATAAACTTCTCTTCGCAAGGGATGTTGACGAGGCCTACCAGTTTGTTGCGAATAACCAATCCAAAAAATCAGGATGAAGTTGCATGAGCACCGAAAAATTACCCACCCGAAGTGAAAATTTCTCCGAATGGTACAATCAAGTCATTCAACGAGCCGAAATGGCTGATTACGCCCCTGTACGCGGCTGTATGGTCGTCCGCCCGTATGGCTGGGCCTTGTGGGAAAACATTCAGCAGGCGTTGGATAAACGTTTTAAGGCAACCGGTCACGTCAACGCTGCCTTCCCCCTCTTTATTCCCATGTCTTTTTTGGAAAAAGAGAAGCAACATGTTGAAGGTTTTTCCCCCGAGCTGGCGGTTGTAACCATCGGCGGCGGTGAAAAACTGGAAGAACCATTAGTTGTCCGTCCCACCTCGGAAACTATCATCGGTTACATGTACTCCAAATGGATCAAGTCTTATCGGGACCTGCCGGTTCTCATCAATCAATGGGGGAATGTGGTCCGTTGGGAAATGCGCACCCGCCTGTTCCTGCGCACGCTGGAGTTCTACTGGCAGGAAGGCCACACCGCCCATGCGACCGCCGAGGAAGCCGTTGAAGAAACTGTCCGGATGTTGAATGTTTATACCGACTTTGCCATAAATGAAGCCGCTGTGCCGGTCATTCCCGGCAAAAAGAGTGAAACGGAGAAATTCGCCGGTGCAGTAGATTCGTACACCATCGAGGCGATGATGGGCGATACCCGCGCGTTGCAGGCGGGAACTTCTCACTTTCTGGGACAAAACTTCGCCCGTGCTTTTGAAATTCAATACCTTGACCCGAACAACTCCCTGCAATACTGTTGGACAACCTCTTGGGGCCTATCCACTCGTTTCATCGGCGCAATCATTATGACTCATGGGGACGATCAGGGATTAATTCTCCCGCCGCGATTGGCTCCCATTCAAATTGTGGTTGTACCGATCTACAAAAACGATCAGGAACAATCAAAAGTTTTTGCTGCTGTACAGCAGGTTGAAAAACAACTTTCCGCATGGCGGTTCAAAGTGGACCTACGAACCGAGGTCACCCCCGGTTTCAAATTCAATGACTGGGAATTAAGAGGGGTGCCGCTCCGCATTGAAATTGGGCCTAAAGATGTGGATCATGGGGTTGTAACACTTGCCCGACGTCACCTACCCGGCAAGGCTGGTAAATCCACCCTGCCTGTGGATCAACTATCGAATCAGATTGGCAATGTTTTAGACGAAATCCAGGCAGCCCTGCTGGAAAGGGCCACCCACTTCCGCGACGAGCATATTTTTGACCCGAATAATTATGAGGAACTGAAAGAAGTGGTGCAAAACGGCTGGGCATTCTCATGGTGGTGCGGCAGCGCGGAATGTGAGGCCAGAGTCAAAGAAGACACCAAAGCCACCACCCGCTGCATGCCGCTTGACCAACCGGAAGGTAAAGGTACCTGTATTGTGTGCGGTAAACCAGCCCAGCGCAAAGTCTACTTTGCCCGCGCATATTGATGGACGAATGCCGGCAGTCTCGCTCACCCATTTAAAGAAACAAATTGAGCTATTGCGCTGGAAATATACCCAGCCCAAAGAATATGTCATTCAGTTGCGAAACTTACTGGATACCTATTCAGATCACACCTACCGTGCAGCAGCCAGCGCACCAGAATCCAGCCGTCAAATAGAGGCTTATCACGTACCGCCGGTTGTAGTTCGACAAATCGAACTTTCCCTTTACGCTCTGGTGAATGAAAACCCAACACCGGCGTTCAATTTAGCAAATGTGCTTTGGAAAGAGGATAAAGAGGAGCCCCGCTTGCTGGCAACCTACCTGTTAGGGCTGCTTCCACCATCTGAATTTGAACGTACTCTTCAAACCATTGAAGAATGGGCATTTTCAGAAAAGGACCGCGAATTGCTCGAAGCACTTTTTGAGCGAGGCACAGTCAACCTGCGTCGGCATGCCATTCAACGCTGGCTTGCTAAAATTCAAGATTGGGCATCCGGTAATTCAATCCCATCTAAAAAGCTCAGTTTGATGGCTCTTTTGCCCTTGCTCAGCGACCGCGAGTTTGAGAATCTGCCCCAGGTGTTTGATCTTTGCACACCTCTCTTTCAAAGCAGCCCTAAAGCCCTCAACCACGAATTGAGTCAGGTGCTGATCACTTTAGCCGAGCGAACGCCGGCCGAAGTGGTTTATTACATCCGCCAGTTAGTCGGCTCGGCAGCATCGGAAGATCTCCGCCGCTTGATCCGCCGCTGTTTACCTGCCTTTCCAGCAGAGGTTCGAGAAAGGATTCGCCCTGTTCTTCAAAGGTCAACTCCTCCAGGATAAGCGGGTTCTGCCTCCGAAAGAAGCGAGGGTTTTCTCAAAGTTGTTGAAATTGAGAGGTCTTTGATCACCCTGCCTTCCAACGCTTCCCCGTGAGCAGCAGAGGAATCCCTTTTATTGTCCTTGAGAAACCCCCTGGCCCGAAGGCAATACGATCCCACAAATTAACAAAATTCTGGTATAATTTTGCTTCGTGACTGGACCTTTCGGCGGTGAATGCTGCTGAAATGGAGACCTGCTCAATAAAATTCAATTCTGTAAGGAGATAGCAGACGTCATGACCTTAACAAAAGAGGCCAAAGCCGAAATTATCGGCGAATACCACCGCCATGAAAGCGACACCGGTTCGCCAGAAGTACAGGTGGCAATTCTAACCAAGCGCATTAACCAGCTGACGGAGCATCTGCGCAGTAACAAACATGATGAATCATCCCGTCGCGGATTGCTCAAAATGGTTGGGCGCCGCCGCCGACTACTGGCATACCTGCGCCGCAAAGACCTGGCGCGGTATCAGGCACTTGTTGAGCGGTTGAACTTGCGCTACCGCTAAAAATCAAAAACGAGTAGATGGCGGCAAGGAATACCATCTACTCGTTTTTTGAAGCATGCGCTTCAACTGCGATAATTGAATAATTTAAAATCACCCCCACGGTTGGGTATTGAAACCTGCCGAGGAAATGGATTCCTCGTCAGATTTCAGTCCCTAACCGGGTGGGGGAATAAACGAGAGGATAAAAATGAGTAAACCTGAAGCAAAAATTTACACAGCCCAGGTCGGTGGTCGTACCATAACCATCGAAACGGGCAAATTAGCCGGTCAAGCGGGTGGCGCTGTCACTCTACGACTCGGCGATTCAATTGTCTTTGCCGCGGCAACCATGGGTGGCGTTCGGGAAGGTATTGACTTCTTTCCGCTATCGGTTGATTACGAAGAGCGCATGTACGCCGGGGGGCGTATTCCGGGTTCTTTCTTCCGCAGGGAAGGAAAACCTTCCGATGAGGCAATCCTCATCTCGCGCCTGATTGACCGCCCTCTGCGCCCGCTTTTTCCAAAAAATATGCGCAATGAAGTCCAGGTGATTTGCTTTTCCTTGTCAGCCGACAAGGATAATCCGCTTGACATCCTGGCTGTCAACGCTGCCTCAGCGGCTTTGATGATCTCCGATATCCCTTGGGGCGGGCCAATTGGCGCCGTGCGAGTCGGACGCATCAATGGTGAATTCATCATCAATCCGACCTTTGATCAAAAAGAGCAATCCGACCTGGATTTACGTATCGCTGGAACTCGGGAAGCCATTTTGATGGTGGAATGCGGAGCCGATATCATTCCCGAAGATGTAATGGTTGAAGCCTTGATGTTCGGTCATCAAGCCCTCCAGCCACTGATTGATGTTCAGGAAAAAATGTCTGCCGAAATCGGCAAACCCAAGCGTGAAGTTACCATCGAAACGCTCGATGAGAGCCTTGTAGAACGTATGCGTCAACGGGTAGCAGCCGAAATCGAAGCCCGCCTGGATGCGCCCCACACCAAATCGGAACTCAACGAAAGCCTTGACGAATTACGCGAAACCGTTGTGGCCGAATTCACCGCCGAGGACGAGACCCTCACCAAAGCGGCAACCGAAGCCTTTGATCAGGTCTTGAAAGAAGTTGTGCGCAACCGCATCCTTAATCGTGGGATTCGACCGGATGGTCGTACCCCAACCGAAATCCGTCCCATCTGGTGCGAAGTGGATGTTTCACCCCGCGCCCACGGTTCCGGTTTGTTCACCCGCGGTGAAACTCAGGTGTTGACGCTGGCTACCCTCGGCACTCCCAAAGAAGCCCAGGAACTGGATAACCTGACCCCGATTGAAACCAAACGTTACATGCACCATTACAACTTCCCGCCCTATTCAACCGGGGAGGTTAAACCTTTGCGCGGTCAATCCCGCCGGGAAATTGGTCACGGTGCTCTGGCTGAACGCGCCTTAGTACCCGTTATCCCGCCAGAGAAAGAATTCCCCTATACTCTCCGCCTTGTTTCCGAGGTGCTCTCTTCAAACGGCTCCACTTCGATGGCGTCCGTTTGCGGTTCCACTCTGGCTTTAATGGATACCGGCGTGCCAATCAAAGCACCGGTTGCTGGGGTGGCTATGGGTCTCATTAAGGAAGGCGACCGCTTCCAAATCCTGACCGATATTCAGGGGATGGAAGATCATCTTGGGGACATGGATTTCAAAGTTGCCGGAACGCGGGAAGGCATTACTGCCCTCCAGATGGACATCAAAATCAAAGGCATCACCGCTGAGTTGATGACACAGGCTCTGGAACAGGCTCGTCAAGCACGCCTTTTCATTCTCGACAAGATGCTGGAAGTCATTCCGGCCCCGCGCCCTTCGCTTAAACCGCATGCTCCGCGTATCACCATCATTCAGGTTCCGGTAGATAAAATTGGCGCCATTATCGGTCCGGGCGGCAAGATCATCCGTGCCATCCAGGAAGAAACCAATACCAAAATTGATATTGACGATGACGGTACCGTTTATATCGCTGCAACGGATGGAATTGGCGAAAGTTCCGCCCGTGAACGAATTGAATCGCTCATCGAAATCCCGCAGGTGGGACGAATTTACACCGGTAAAGTGGTCAGAGTAACCGATTTTGGTGCCTTTGTTGAAATCCTACCGAACGTAGACGGGATGGTTCACATCTCGCAGCTGGATAGCGAACGGGTTGCCAGCGTTCAGGATGTCGTGGATGTCGGCGACGAGATCACCGTCATGGTGACCGGTATAGACGAATCCGGAAAAATCCGCCTTTCACGGCAAGCCGTTTTAGAAGGATGGTCACTGGAAGAAGCCCAGGCAAATGACCGCAATGGCCGCAGCGGAGGCCGACCTTCGGGTGGGCGTCCATCCGGTGGCAATCGGCCATCCGGTGGTGGAAGACCGGGTGGTGGTGAACGGCGTGGCGGTGGGGATCGCGGTTTTGACAACCGCGGCGGGCAACGTCGCCGTTAATAGCCGAACATATCGAGAGACCATCCCAAAGCTGATCTACCGCCCACCGGTTTCGGTGGGCGGTTTGTTTTTCACTTATCCTGGGTAGGCAGGTACGGCATGGAATGGCCTTGCAATCCCATCCGCTCTGCCAGAGCTGCTCTCATCGCTACGCGATCATCCCATGGATACTCAATCTCTCCAAAACACATGGATTGCTCGTGACCCTTACCAAGCGCCATGACCAGATCGCCAGGTCTTGCCAGCTGAACAGCCAGCCGAATTGCTGCACCCCTGTCGGCTACACGAAATAAATTTTTCCCCTCGACCCCCCCACTGAATCGAGCAGCCCTTGCCATTTCCTCTAAAATCTCTTCCAGCGATTCGGTGCGCGGATCCTCTGCGGTCAAGATGGTCACATCTGCCAGTTCTGCGGAAGTTTCTGCCATCATCCGTCGTTTAAGCCGATCCCGCAGCCCGGCCGAGCCAAAAACCGCAATTACTTTCCCGCTGGTCATCTGGCGAGCCGTTTGAAGAGCCCGCTTGAGCGCATTGGGAGTGTGGGCAAAGTCAACAATTGCAATAAAATCCTGTCCCAAATCAATCTGTTCCATTCTGCCCGGCACAGGATTTGTCCTCTCCACCCCAAGCGCGGCTTCAGCCGGTGGAATACCTACCCCCCCAATCGTTGCCGTCAGGGCTGCCAGAATATTGGAGATATTGTACTCTCCAACCAGGCGGCTGTGGATTTCGATAAGTTTTTCGCCCTCAAAGCAAACTTGAAAGGCCAACCCTCTCGGTGTGTACTCTGGATGGAGTGCCATAAAATCGGCTTGATTAACTACACTGTAGGTTAGCTTTCGGCCACTGATCAGGTCATTCAGGTAATCATAAGATTGGTCATCACGATTGAGTACCGCCAGTCGCGGATTTCCCTGTGGTTTTTCAACCGTAGATTGCAGATGTTGAAACAAGCGCGCTTTAGCAGCCCGGTAAGCCTCATATGAGCCGTGATAATCCAGGTGTTCATGGGTGATGTTGGTGACAACCCCGATGTCAAACTCGCAAGCAGTCACCCGATCCTGTGCCAGACCGTGTGAAGTCGCCTCGAGAACCACATGGGTTAGTCCGGCATCCCGCATTTTTGCCAGATAACGTTGCACATCCGGTGCTTCCGGTGTAGTAACATGAAATCCGGTGTCAATGACCTCATCCCCAATCACAGCATTCACTGTGGAGATGATCCCGGCTTTTAATCCCGCACTGCGCAGAATGGAATAAATGATGGTCGAAGTGGTTGTTTTCCCATCAGTGCCGGTTACACCAATCACCGTCAACGATCGCGCCGGGTAGTCAAAAAATGCCGCTGAAAGATACGCCAGCGCCGGCCGTGTTTCTTCCACCTGAATATAGGGTAGGTCGGAGGGAACTTCACTCAACGGTTTGCTGCCAACCACCGCAGCCGCGCCTCTTTCCACTGCCGAGGGAATAAAGCGATGCCCGTCGGTATTTCCACCACTCAACGCCACAAACAGGTAGCCCGGCTGCACCTGACGCGAATCCAGCACGATACCGCTCACCTTTACCCCACTCAGGTTTTGGGCATCCAGTACTTTTACTGGCAAATTTTGAATGAGTTCTTCAAGTCTCTTCATCGTAGTAGATAACAAATGCCACCTGTCATTTTATATCACAGGTGGCAAAAATCTCCTACCCAAAAAAGTTTTTAGAGTAAGGTCTGGCGCAGCCCTTGTAGTTGACCAGCCACCGATCCGTCAATCACCCGATCACCAACCTTGATGATCAGTCCACCTAAAATCGAGGGGTCAACCCGGAAGGTAACCGAGGCCGCTCCGCCCAGTCTGGCGAGGATATCCTGCTTGACCGATTGTTGTTCCGCCTCGGTAAGCGGTAATGCGCTGGTAATCTCTGCGGCCTGTCCGCTGATCGTTTCATTTTCCAAAACGACCACCTTACCGCCCCGTACACCTGAGAAGAATTCTTCCAAAAGTGCGTGTTGGCGTTGTTCGTCCAGCGTTTGGCCAATCAACTTTTGGGTTGCTGCAATTGCCAGTGCCGCAATTTGACCGCGTACTTCGCTCAATACACGATTACGTTCCTGTTCAATCTCCGCCATTGCCTGTTCACGGGCTTTGGCAATTTCGGCATTGGCCTGCAAGCGCACATCTTTGGCAGCTGCTTCCGCCCGTTCGGTTGCTTCTCTCACAATTTCAGCTGCCTTTTGCTGGGCTTCAGAAATTATCCGGCTGGACTCACGTTCTGCATTTGCGCGCGCCTCGGCAGCCACCCGGGCATCTTCCAGTCCCTGCGCAATTGCCCGCCGGCGTTTTTCCAACTGGGCTGTCAGGGGTTTATATACCCACTCTTTCAGGACAATAAAGATGATCCCGAAAGAAAGGATTTGGATCAAAATAAAGCCTAGATTGATGCCTAACTTTTCCAAAGCGACCTCCTCACAACACGAACAACATCAAGAATGCAATCACCAGACAGTAAATCGCAATCGCTTCGGAAAAAGCAATACCCAAAATCATGTTGGTAAGCAGATTACCGTAAGCATCCGGGTTGCGAGCCATGCCCTGCAAAGCGCCCTGCACACTCAGGCCAATCCCAATCCCGGCGCCGAGCGCACCAATCATCGCCAGACCCGCGCCAATAAATTTTGCTGCTAAAACGATGTTGCCTTCCATTGTTTGTTGACCTCCTCGAATGTGGTGGATAATTTCAAATTTCAGTGATGTTCTTCTTCACCGTGACCGCGGGTCGCCATTGCCATAAAGACCATCGTCAACATTCCAAAGACAAAGGCCTGAATGACGCCCATGAAGACCTCAAACATGTAAATCATGGATGGCACGAAAACAGGCAGCAATGTCGCCACCAATGCCACCAGTACGAAACCGGAAAACATAACACCAAACAAACGGAATGTAAATGAGAGGATTTTAGCAAATTCTGAAATCAATTCCAACAAACCCACCAGAAAGTCCATAAATCCGAAAAAGGGTTTTTTGAACATCGTGGTGAAGTTAATGAATTTGGTGAAATACCGCAATCCCTGAGTCTGAACCCCAATCACCTGCGTCATGAACACCGAAATCAAAGCCAGAGCCAGGGTGAAGTTCAAATCCGTGGAAAGCGCACGGAAGAAGGGGGTCACGATATATCCCTCCCCGTGTTCTGCTTCACCCGGAAGAACCGTGTAAACATTCCCAAACAGATTTTGAATCGGATGACCGGGCTCATAATGATGCATCACCCCAATGGATTCCATACCCGGCAATATTTTCATCAGGTTGGCAACCAGTACCAGAATCATAATCGTGGCAAACCACGGGAAAATGCGCCGGGCATGTTTCCCAGCCGCCGATTCGGTCAGGTTGTATAAAACCTCAATCAAACCTTCCATCGCACCGGCAATTCCGCGCGGGACAAGGTCACCTTTCCGAAGGCTCTGCCGGACAGCAAATGCCATGGCAATGATGATCAGATCAACGACCAACAAAGTCGGCAGTGTGTTGACCAGATAAAAATCCCCCAGCGGGCCTAGATTGAATAAGGGTTCTTCAATTATTCTTTCGGGAGCAACTTGAATGTGAGGCTGGACAGGGGCGGCAATGTTGATGGCTACAACACTCAAAACGATAAACAACAGCACAATCCAACGGTTTTTTCCCCAGCGCCATTTACGCGTTGTTTCCAAGACCCGTTTCCTCCTTTTTACCAGATTTGTTCGATATACCAGAGCCGGGTTTAATCTTTGAAACCGCCAATCGGACAATCCAGAACATGATTGCCAGAGAGATCGGGATGCTTACCACCAGCAATCCCACGGTAAACCACGGGCGGGTTTCAAAACGGTTATCCAGCCAGATGCCTGCAAAGACCGCTGCCAACACAATCACCAGAGTAACACACCCCACCTGCGCCGTTACACTCGCCAGGGTCAGGTTGAGAATTTTTTGGCGTCGTGAAGGTTCATCGGCGTTTGGTTGGCTCATGACGAAAACATTATATCAGATGGAAAATTGTGCGTCAATAAATCCAAATTGCGCTTGTAGCAGCCTGTGCCAACGAATACCACGGCGCAAACCAGAAACCAATCAGCAGGATACCCGCCAGACACACCCACAAGGCAATCCTCCAAGCCGGGGTCGGAGGAAAAACTTCCTTCTCTTCAACCGGAGGATGCAGATAAATCACTTTGAGGACATTCAAGTAGTAGTATAAACCCACAACCGCATTGAATACCCCAACCAGCACCAGCCAGATCAACCCTCGTTCAACGGCAGCCGCAAAGACCAACAATTTCGCGAAGAAGCCAGCAAAAGGAGGAATGCCCCCCAGGGAAAGCAGCGCAGCCAACATGGCAAGCCCCAAACCGGCAGACCGTCGGTTCAGTCCAGCCAGCGCACTGATCTCATCCGAACCCACCCTACTCTCGATCAGGTTGACGATGCCGAAAGCAGCCAGATTGGTCACCAGATAGGCAATCAGGTAATAAATTACCGATAGCGTGCCCAATTCCGAATCGGCAGCAACCCCAATTAAGATATAGCCGGCATGAGCAATCGAAGAATATGCCAGCAGTCGTTTGATACTGCGTTGTGCAAGAGCAAGGTAATTTCCGATGAGCATACTGGCAGTTGCAAGAACCGCAATCAACACCGTCCACAAACTGCCCTGTCCGGCAAAGGCAATTTGAAGAACCCGTAAGAGAACCGCAAACCCGGCCGCTTTGCTGGCTGTTGAGAGAAATCCCGCCACCGGTGTTGGCGCACCCGAATAAACATCCGGCGCCCAAAAATGGAACGGCGCTGCAGAAATCTTGAACCCGAAACCGACCAGTACGAGAACAATCACTAATTCTGCTAACCCGACCGGTAAATTGCCCGCTTGAAAAGCGGAACGCAATTCATAAATCTGGGTAGTGCCGGTCAGACCGTACATCAGACTAAAACCGTACAACATAACGGCTGAGGTAATTGCCCCAAAAAGAAAATACTTAATGCCGGCTTCTACCGAACGGTCATCCCGCGTCAAGAAGCCTGCCATGACATACAAAGGAAGCGAGGTAGTTTCAATCGCCAGGAAGAGCAAAATCAAATCTGCAGCCGAAGCCATCAGATTCATCCCCAGCGTGCTGATCAACAAAAGGGCATAGAATTCACCTCGTTTTTTCAATGCCTCAAACTGGCTGGCAAACAGAGCGGTCAATGCGGCTGCGCTCATGAAAATCATCCGAAATACAAATCCAGCGGCATCGAATCGCAGCATTCCGCCCCACTCCACGCTGCCCTGGCCCTGGGGCATTGAAATTCCAGCCGAAATCCCCATGATCAGGACAATCCCGATACTGGTCATCCACCCCAGCCATCTGGCGCGCATCTGAGGCTGTTTAAGCCAGATTAGATCGAAAACTAATAAGACGATTGCCAGAATCAGCAACCCGATTTCAGGAAAAATGGAGCGCCACATTTCAGGAGTGAAGGCAAAGCTCACCGGCCACCTCCAATCAGGGCTAAAATGGACTGAACCCCGGGTTCGATCAGACGGGTCAGGAGCGAGGGAAACCACCCCAGCAAAATCATCACCAGTGCTAACATTCCAATCACCAGTTTATCCTTACGGGATATATCGGTAACGCTTTGATCCAGCGCTGGGGGAATTTCCCCAAAGAAAACCCGCCGCACAACCAGGAAGATATAGGCTGCGGTGATCAGAATACCGAGGATGGCTACGATAGCCACCAGCGGAGCCACCTGCCACGCCCCCATGAACACCGGAATTTCCGAAACAAAGCCCGAAAAACCGGGCATTCCCATCGAAACCAAACCGCCAATGATAAACCCCACCGCTGCCCAGGGCATTTTTTGCACCAGACCGCCCAACGCCCCAATCTCGCGAGTATGGGCGCGATCATACACCATTCCAACAATCGCAAAGAAGAGAGCCGTCATTACCCCATGGGAAAACATCTGCATTCCGGCTCCCAGCAAGCCGTCCCGGTTGAGGGTTGCAAAACCAATCAGCACCAATCCCATGTGTGAAACCGACGAGAAGCCAATGACATACTTGAAATCGGTCTGCACCATAGCAATAAAAGCTCCATACACCACATTAATTGTCGCCAGCAGCAATATAGCCACTGCCCAATACTGCGCCCCTTCGGGTAATAATTGAATACCAACCCGCAAAGCCGCAAAAGCGCCAACTTTCATTTCCACCCCGGCCAGCAGCATTGAGATGGCGGTCGGGGCAGCGACATGGCCATCCGGCGCCCAACTATGGAAGGGAAAAATGCCTCCCAAAATGGCAAAACCCAGAAAGACAAACGGGAACCACAAACGCTGAAATTCTGCCGGGAAGCCGGCCTGTTCCAATGCCAGCAAATCGAAGGTTCGCAAACCGGAGCCAAAGTAAATCGCCAGGGTGCCGACCAGCGCAATTACCGAACCAATGAAAAGGTAGAGGGTTAATTTCATGCCGCCATATTCACGCGTCTTTGGGTAACCCCATACCACAATCATCAGATACTTTGGAAAAACAGCCAGTTCAAAAAAGAAAAACAGCAGGAATAAATCCAGTGCACAAAAAACGCCCAGAACACTCGCCCCCAAAAACATGAGGAACGAAAAGAACTCACGCGGGCGATCCTCGACATTCCATGAAACCAACACACCCGAGAAAATGACCAATCCCGAAAGCAAAACCAGCGGCAGGCTGATTCCGTCAATACCCAGTTTGTAATGGATACCAAATTGCGGAAGCCATTTTGCTTCTTCGAGGAATTGATAGCCTCCCCGACTGACATCATAAGTAAAATACAGGACAAAAGACATGAGCAGGATCAGTGTGGCTGCCACCAGTGCAATCCGCCGAATCCAAACTCGATTTTCGGCAGGGAGGAACAGCAGAATGATCCCGGCTACAATGGGAGTGAAGATCAGAGCGCTCAGAATTGGAAACTGCATCACTCACCTCTCAAAACAGAAAAGCTACCGCGCGATTGATCACATCCAGCAGCCACGCCGGCCAAACGCCTAAAATCAGCATCAGGATCATCAGGGGGGCAATCACCATCATTTCCCGGCGGGTCATATCGGTCAAGTGACCCAGCCAGCGGGCATTCAGCGGGCCATGCAGTACCATCTTCAAGGCTTTGAGAATATAAGCCCCGGTAAAGAACAGGCCGATCATGGACAATGCGGTTGCCAGCGTCATCACCGGCCACGCCCCTCTAACCACCAAGAATTCCGAAATAAAGCCGTTTAACCCCGGTAGCCCAAGTGATGCCATCGCCGTAAAGATCAATACACCGCCATAAACTGGGACTACGGCAAATAAACCGCCAAAATCATTCAGATCACGGGTATGGGTGCGTTCATACAACACACCCACCAGGAAGAACATCCCAGCAGCACTGAGGCCATGATTGAACATTTGCAGCACCGCCCCGTTCAGGGCGATGTTCTTGTCCAGCAGTGCTACCGGCGAACTCGTATTTATAAGGGCTGCGGCAGCAGCAATGCCCAGAACCACGAAACCCATGTGATTGATGGACGAGTAGGCAATCAAACGCTTAAAATCATTTTGCGCCCAGGCGCCCAATGCTCCAAAAATGATGGCAGCCACCCCCAGTAATGCCAGCGCGCCGGCATATTGCTGCGATTCAGCCGGAAAGAGCGGCAAAACCAGGCGTAAAAAGCCATAGGCACCCAGTTTAAGCAACACTCCCGCCAGAATCATTGAACCGGCGGTTGGCGCTTCGGTATGGGCATCCGGCAGCCAGGTATGGAAAGGCCAGACCGGAACTTTGATGGCGAACGCCACCACAAATGCCCAAAAAGCAATTGCCTTGACGGTTGCAACCGGTAATCCAATTGGAATGCTCAATTCATTCAGACCCGGCCAGCGCTGATACAATTCCAGCAAGTCAAAACTGCCTACTGCCACTCCCATCAGTTGAATGGCCAGCAACAAGCCAAGCGAGCCCCCCATGGTGTACAACACAAATTTCAGCGCGGCGTAGTTGCGATTTTTACTGCCCCACTGGGCAATCAAAAAATACATCGGCACCAGGCCGACTTCCCAGAAAACGAAGAACAACAATAAATCCAGTGCAAGAAAGACCCCTAACATGCCCGTTTCAAGCAAAAGAAACAGGATCATGTAGGACTTGACCCGCTCTTCGATGCTGTAGGATGCCAGGATAGCCAACGGGGTCAATAAAGTGGTCAGCAGAACCATCGGCAGAGAGATTCCATCTACCCCCAGATGATAGGAAGATCGAATAGCACTGTACCACTCGGCTTTTTCTACAAACTGAAAAGGCACGCCAGGGCTCGGTTGAGGATCAAAACCTGCCCAGACCACAAGAGTAAGGACAAACGGAATCAGCGAGGCAACCAGAGCAAAATTACGCAGCAGAGTGGTTTTGTCTTTTGGCAGCAGCAACATCACCAACGCAGCCACTGTGGGGGTGAACAGGATCAGGCTCAACAGATGATTGGTAATCAATTCCATCCTCTCCATCCTCCCCGATCAACCAATCACCCACAGGAAGTAAATCAGGATGGCAACCATCGCCGCCAATCCCAATCCAACCGTCGCATAAATCTGCACTCTACCGGATTGCAGCGAACGGAGAAAAGCACCCAGATTGCGTGTGCCGGCAGCCGTCAGATCGCCCGCGCCATTAATCACGGGCAGATCAATCCATCTCCGCAGGGATTTTCCCAGCCAAACCCCAAAACCGGCAATCGAATGCAGCGCGCCATCAATTATCGTGCGATCCAGCCAACGATCAGTTAATGTTTCAGCCAGCCAGCGCGCCGGCCGGATGAACGCCCATTGGTAGAATTCATCCACATAATACTTATTTCGCAGCAAAGTATATATCCCTCCCAATGGCTTTTCCAGCGGATCAACCGGTCTGACAACACCTCGATAGGTCAGCCAACCCATCCACAAACCGCCTAGCGCAACCACTACAGAAACCCCCAGTGGCAGCAGACTGAAATGCGCCATTTCGCCATGCGAGACCAGCATGCTCCCGACAAATTCCTCAAACCAGTTTGGCAATAGCCCACCAACCGCCGGAAAGTACTCCGGAATCCCCACCCAACCCGCAGTGATTGCAAAGAATGCCAGAATGACCAGCGGGATGGTCATTACCGGCCTCGATTCATGGGCGTGCTCGGCTGAATGACTGCGCGGTTGTCCCAAAAAGGTCAAGGTGATCTGGCGCATGGTGTAAAAAGCGGTCAAAAGGGCTGCCGCTGCCAGCATCCAAAAAATCGCTGTCTGTCCGCTGGCATACGCACCGGATAAAATCTCATCCTTTGACCAGAAGCCGGCGGTGATCAACGGAAAGCCGGAAAGTGCCAGTCCCCCCGCCAGAAAGGTCCAAAAGGTCAGCGGCATCTTTTTCCGCAAACCACCCATGTAAAGCATGTTTTGCGGGTCAATGTTTTCACCCGTGTGAAAGACCCCATGCTCCATGCCATGAATGACCGACCCTGAACCGAGGAAGAGCAAAGCCTTGAAAAACGCGTGGGTGACCAGATGAAAAGCCGCAGCTACATAAGCACCCACCCCCAATGCAGCAATCATGTATCCCAATTGAGAAATGGTGGAGTAAGCCAGCACTCGCTTAATATCATTTTGAGCAAGGGCTATTGTCGCCGCAAAAAGGGCAGTAAATGCCCCCACCGCCCCCATTACCAGCATCGGCAAAGTCAGGTGATGACCGTCCCATCCGGCTGAGAGCAAGGGGAAGAACCGAATGACCAGATACACCCCCGCCGAAACCATCGTGGCAGCATGGATCATCGCCGAAACCGGGGTTGGACCTTCCATGGCATCCGGCAGCCAGATATGCAGCGGGAATTGCGCTGATTTTCCAATCGTCCCAATAATCAACAGAATCCCAATCAAACCTGCCCAGGAAACCCCCGCCAGGGGTGAAGCTGCGCTGGCCAGGCCGTTCAGGACAGATGGATTGTTTAAAATCACCTGATAGTTCAATGTACCAGTCAGGGAATAGAGAGCAGCCAGCCCCAGCAGCATGAACACATCTCCCACCCGCGTGGTCAGAAATGCCTTAATCATGGCATTGCGTGCCGATTCTTTGGCATACCAGAATCCAATCAACAGGTAAGAGCAAAGCCCCATGATTTCCCAACCGATGTACAGCGTCAACAGATTATCTGTTATCACCAGCAAAAACATCGCAAAGGCAAACAGGCTGATCAACGCGAAAAAGCGCGCATACATCGGCTCAATGGAAGGGACACGATGCACATGCCCATGCCCATCTCTGATTTCTGCGCCGTGCGGGGGCAAGCCGGGACGGTCGTGCTCACCCTTGGGTTGTCCAAAGTTATGGTACCCGATGCTGTAAATGAAAATCATCAACACCGTCCAGGCCACGAAGAAAAGGGTCACTGCACTGAGCGGGTCAATTTGGACTCCAATTTTCAGGGCGGCTGAGCCAGTTGGCAGCCATTCAATCGCCGCCGCAAAAGGAAACCGGCTGAGTTCTTCCGTTTGAACGGCGCGCCTAAAAACAATCATGCTGAGCATCCACGCCACCCCAGCCGCGATCAATGCCAGCCAGTGAGATAGCGCATTGTTACGATGAGCAAACAACACAATCGCAAAAAAAGCCAGCAATGGCAGTAGCGGAATGAGGACGATCAGGGTTTCAACAGCCATGCAATTTCGCCTCCCCCCTTTATCCTTTTAGCAGGGTCAGCTCATCCACCACCGGCGTTTGCCGCCGACGGTAAGCCGAAATGACCAGTGCCAGGCCTACTGCCACCTCAGCAGCGGCAACCACAAATACCATGGTGGTGAATGCCAGTCCATGGACATACGGAGCGCTACGCACCTGAGCATAATAATGCCAGAAAGCGATCAAATTGACATTGACCGCGTTCAGCATCAACTCGACCCCCATGAGAATTGCCACGGCATTTTTACGCGCCAGCGCCCCAAACAGGCCAATGCAAAATAAAGCCGCCGAAAAAATCAAATACCATGCCAACGGTATCATCCGTGTTGATCCTCCTTGCGATCCACCGCAATGGTGATTGCACCAATCAGAGCCGCCACAAGCAGCACCGATGCCAGTTCAAAGGGTAAGGCGTATCCCTGTGGAGAAACCAACGCCTGACCCAAATCCAAAAGATTATCGGCATCCGCTGGCAACTCTACAAGCATCGTCGTAAAACCCTGCCAGAGCGCAAGAAATCCCACAATGATAGCGAAAAGAAGCCCGGCAACCAGTCCAGCCGCGCGCCACCCCGGTAGAATCTGATCACCATGGTCTTCCATCACCCGCCGGGTCAACATCACCGAAAAAATGATCAGGATGGCAATTGCCCCAACATAGACCAGAACCTGAACCACGGCAAAGAAGGAAGACTGCAGGGTTACAAAAATGACGGCCACGCCCATTAAGGTCAACACCAGCCACAAGGCGGCGTGCATCATCCGGCGGGCAGAAACGACCATGGCGGCTGAAAACAATGAAACCAGCGCCGCAAGCAAAAAAACCACTTGAAGACCGTTCATTCTCCTGCCCCGTGTTTGGTAGATGTAGTCAAAACCTTTCGTAGGGGTTGCATGGGAAGGTTGGATTTTGTTTTCCTGCTCTGCGAAAGGCGCATCAATTGATCTGTCGCCCCCAGCAAAAGAAGGTTCACCAGCAGAAAGGCAATTACCTGCCAGAAGACCGGCAGTTCCCTTGTCAAACCGCCGACAATTGCCATAGCCATTATCAATGCCAGAGAAAGGGGGGTAAGCACTTTCCAGTTCAAATTCATCATCTGGTCAATTCGAAAGCGCGGTAAAGTTCCCCTGAAAAGAATGGTCACAAAATAAACCACAAAGGTTTTCAACATGAGGTAAACAAATCCTAAAACCGGGATTTCTGCAGCCCCCGGCCCTTGCCACCCGCCCAGAAACACCGTTGCAAAAATCATTGAAACGGTAAAAGCGTGTAAAAACTCCGCCACAAAAAACATGCCAAATTTCAAGCCAGAGTATTCAATGTTGTAGCCGGCAACCAGTTCCGATTCGGCTTCGATTAAGTCGAATGGAGAGCGCCCAATTTCGGCAATGGAGGCAATAAAGAAAATCAATGCTGCCGCCGGTGCTGCCACGATGAACCAGACACTTTCCTGTGCTTGCACAATCCCATTTACACTAAGAGTGCCCGCCAGCATCACCGGCACCAGTGCCGAAAGCACGAGGGGCACTTCGTAAGAAATCAGTTGAGCAACCAGCCGAAAAGCCCCCAGCAGAGCGTATTTGTTATTGGAACCCCAGCCGGCCAGGATATAACTCATCTCCCCCAGACCGCCAACCGCAACCAAAAAAAGCAGACCGACATTCAAATCGGTACCTACGACCGTGACCGAAAGCGGTAGCACCGACCACAACAAAAGCACCGCCGCCACCGCCAGAATAGGGGCAAGATTGTAGGCGAATTTATCTGCACCAATCGGGGTGATGTATTCTTTGGTAAAGATCTTAAGCATGTCCGCCACCGGCTGAAAAATTCCCCACGGGCCGACGCGATTCGGCCCAAACCGGTCCTGGATGCGGCCGATCAATTTTCGCTCATACCAGATTAGAAAGACCACAAACAACATTGCGCCGGTAGCGAGAACCAGAGCACCGGTCAATTTGGCAATTATATCTACCCAGACGGCAGGCAACCCCAATCCACCCAGCCAGCCAGTGTACTCTTGAATCACAAAGCCAAAAGGATCACGCAAAAAATCCATTGGTCTTCCCTGCCTTCAAAGGTATTAGAACCATTCCAGCGCCCCTTTTCGCCAGGCATACAAAAACCCAACCACCAGGATTAACAAGAATAAGACTCCTTCAATAATGGCGTAAAGGGGTAAGAGCTGGTACGCCACTGCCCACGGGAACAGCAAGACCGCCTCAACATCGAAAATCAAGAAAACAAGGGCAAAGACGTAATATTGAATTTTAATTTGCGTCCAATTAGGGCCTACGGTTTCAACCCCGCATTCATAGGTCGAATTTTTTATTGGATCCGGTCTTTTTGGAGAGAGAATACCTGCGATGAAAATTGTGAGTGCTGGCATCATCAGTGCTACCAGCGCAAAGATTCCGATGTACAACCAGTTTCCCAGCATACATGCTCCTGCGAGGTCTAAGGATCCAGGGATTAATGGTAATCTTTCCCATCCCCACCCAATACATCCATTTTATCAATTTACCCCCTGCTTGTAAAGCAAATCCCCCAAATTTAATTATTGGCAACTCCTCCTGAATTCTCTTCCAATACAGCATTCTGGTTACGGGCAATCCAAAACCAGAGCAGAGATGCCGCTAGCCCACCGCTGCCAACCACGCGCAGCAACATCCAGCCGAGATCCCCCGGGCTGTTCAAAGTGCTGACCTCAAAGGGATGCGCCAGAATTAATCTGGCTTCCCCTTCGTTTGAGCCATTGTCCCGCACCTGATAAACCCATATCGTGCCCCGGCCGGCATTGCGTTTATAAGGTTTAATGTTCCAGCGGAATATGGTTTCCCTTCCAGCCACAGCCCTCTGGCGTGACTCACCATGTGGAGAAATCACCACACCATTCATTTCCAGGCGAGCCTGCCATGCCCGCAAATCTCCCATCTCGGCGCTGTCCAGATTAATCTTGAGAAGGAACGAACCACTTTCATCCAGCCTGATCCACCGCGGGTAGAAGATTTGAAAATGGATAAATTGGGGGGTCTGCGTGGATTGCCCTGCATAGATCACAGCCGCATCCACATCAAACCGATTACTTATCAAAGGCGCGGGTAAAAAGGAAACCAAAACTACAACCAAAGATACCATCAAAATGATCCAAGGCAAAACCCACCGTTTCATCCAATAAAGATTTCAACCTCCTCACCGTCTTCTTCATCATTGACTTGAATATGAATCGGTTCCTGGCTCGATAAATTCTTCATCAGTTCATGGAGCATATCTGCCAAATTCTGTTCTCTAACAGTTGGCGGCATCCAGCGTCCAAATGTCCGCAAAAACCAGACCAGAGCATGGACAGGCAGCGGAAAACTGAAGGCTATTTTTTCGGGCTTCGCCCCTTTGCGTTGCCGAATCCGTACGTGCAGCCACGGTGAGTTATAAGACAGCCACATCCCGATAATTCCAATCAGGAAGGGGAACCAGGACAGCCAGAAGCCCCACCCCCATGGGCGGGTCAACCAGCCCAGAACCATCCAAACAGCTGACAAAGATGTCAACAGCACCATCAAGCCGAAGATCACCCACGAAAATCGTCTCCAGCGACGATAATCGGGCGGGGCACTTTTTTCACCGGCCGTTTCGACGACATCAACCTCTTTCACTCTTTCGGTTGCTTCCCCAGGTTGAATAGTCTCCTCAATCAAAACCCGCGGTTGAGCCGTCGAATCTTCCTCAAGCGCATTGATCAACCGCAAACCTTCCTCCGGAGAAATTTCTCCCGCCTCAATTTTTCGTAATAATTCAAGCCGCTCTTCGCTCATTCATGACCTCCACAGGATGGGAACCTGCTGTGTTGTACTCTTTCGACAAGCAAAGTCTTTCACCCTTCTGAGAACCTGCCTTCGAGTGCATCCAGCAGCCGATTGGCTTCCTCGGCCGTAATTTTCTTCTCTCGCAGCAAATTCAGAATAATCAGACGCTCCTCCTCACTGGCCCGCTTGCGAGGAGCAGCCGCCTGGCGCTCGAAATTGAAACTCATTCCCCCAATGTTCAAAAACTCCCCCCGTTCCGCTCTGCGGCTGGCAGCCCGCTCGGCTCGCTCTTGAGCCAGTCTGGTACGTTCTTCCACTCGCCGCATCTTTTCCTGAATACGCTGAGCAATCTGATCCCCTAATCCATCCAGACGCACACCGAATTCCTCTTCAACATTCTCCTCTTCCCATTCCCCCTCCATAATTGCAATAGAACCGCCTGCAGCCAGTCTCAACCGTACACCCCCACCTCCAATGGCACCCTGAAAACGATGGGTAACTTGCCGGACCGATGATCCTTGCTCCTGAAAGACAATCCGCTCCCCGCCGCTGCTGGCATCCAGTTGATATCCGCTGCCCGACGGAAGCCACAATTTGATACTTCCCCCCGCCGAAGCCTGCAGGTCATTGGACAATTCAAGCAATTTTACTTTTATGTTTCCACCTGCCCGTAAGGTTTCTGCACGGCTCACGTCCAGTAGCTTGATAGATCCACCTGTATTTTCCACCCTCAAGACACCATGGATTTCACCCCCCTTAAGGTTTCCGCCAATATTGGTCACCACCAGGTCTCCGTTGATCTTAAACACTTTCAGGTGACCGCCGACATTCCCGCACCGGACTTCACCAACCTCTCGCAGCGTCAGGTGACCACCCACATTTTCAACCTTCAAGTTTCCCGTCAGGTTAATTGCCGACATCGAGCCGTGAACATAATCTACTTGCAGCACTGCTTGCATCGGCACCTGAATCACGGTATCTTCCTCGCAGCGAATCCACCAGCTGCCGTTTTCTTGCCTGACCTGCAAACGGGCTTCATCCTGTACACGAATTTGAATCTGGGGTTGATCCCAGCCGCTCAGTGACAAATGATCTTCAGCCTGAATTCGGATTTTAGGCGCAGGGTCACACGGGATTGTTCGAATGGCCATTGGGTTCTCTCCGGATTTGAATCGGTTATTCCTATCATAACAAATAATCCGAATTTGTCAATGATTTATGAATATAATTTATGTCTTCTTGTCTTTTTATAAATTTTTGTCACAATATTTATAATCAAAAATCAGTTAATACCTGTAACATATAAAACCTACAGGATGAATGTCAACTCCTCACCGCTCTCTTTTTGTGATAAACTGAGCAAGAACCCTTCCCAGATTCCCCCTTCAATTCCTGTTGCGGAGGATAATTTTTTCAATGAAACCCTATCCTGTTGAACCATTTCGCATCAAAATGGTTGAGCCAATCCGCCTCATCCCGCCCGATGAACGCCAGAAAGCCATGCAAACCGCCGGATACAACCTTTTCAATCTACGCGCCGAAGATGTGTTTATTGACCTCCTGACCGATTCGGGTACCGGAACGATGAGTCAGGATCAATGGGCAGCCATGATGACCGGGGACGAATCCTACGCCGGAGCCCGGTCTTACTATCGCCTTGCCGATGTGATGCAAAAGATCTTTGGCTTTGAACATTTCGTTCCCACCCATCAAGGCCGGGCTGCCGAAAACATTCTCACCCAATTACTGGTCAAACCCGGCATGTACGTCCCTTCGAATATGCATTTTGATACCACTGACGGTAACATCCGCGCTCGAGGGGGACGGCCAACTAATCTGGTCATTGATGAAGCCTTTGACCCTACCAATCCTCATCCGTTCAAAGGCAACATGGATGTTCAAAAATTGCGTACCTTCATTGAGCAGGTTGGCCCCCAAAACATCCCCTTTGGCAGCATCACCATTACCAACAACGCCGGTGGCGGACAACCCGTTTCCCTCGAAAATATCCGCCAGGTCGCCGAGGTTTACCACCATTACGGCATTCCCTTTTTTATTGATGCGTGCCGGTTTGCAGAAAACGCTTATTTCATCAAACAGCGAGAACCGGGCTGCGCGCATCTTTCCACACTGGAGATTGCTCGGCAGATTTTTGCCCTGGCCGATGGTGCCTGGATGTCCGCCAAAAAAGACGCACTGGTCAACATTGGCGGTTTTTTGGCAGTCCGTGATGATGACCTGTTCCAGCGTATTTGTAACGAACTGATTTTACGGGAAGGTTTTGTAACCTACGGCGGGTTAGCCGGGCGGGACTTGGACGCCATGGCGGTTGGCCTCATGGAAGGTCTGGATGAGGAATATCTGGCCTACCGCATCGGGCAAACGGCTTATTTTGCCGATCAATTAAAATCCGCCGGTATCCCGATCATCGAACCGGCCGGTGGCCATGCAATTTATCTGGATGCGGGTCGGTTTTTACCCCACATTCCCCATGCCGAGTATCCCGGTCAGGCACTGGCTGCGGCACTATATCTGGAAGGCGGTATTCGTGGGGTTGAGATTGGTTCGGTCATGTTTGCTTACCCCGACCCCGACAGTGGAGAAATGATTTACCCCAAATTAGAACTGGTTCGGCTGGCTATTCCGCGCCGCACCTATACCCGCAGCCATTTTGATTATATCGTGGAGGTTTTGAAATCCCTGACCGATCAACGCGAAACGCTTCGCGGTTATCGCATCACTTACGCGCCACCACTGCTGCGTCACTTCACGGCTCGTTTTGAACCTTTGTAGGAGGAAACCATGCAAAAATACCATCCTTTCCATCGGATCGTTGGAATGCTGATCATTGCGTCCTTATTAATCGGTGGCTGTGCACTGCTCTCACCTGCCCAGAGTAAAACCGTGACGTTGGAAGGCGAGGAACGGGAAGCCGTGCTGGAATACGCCGCTCCGATGGGTGAAAACCTGATCGCCGGCCTGATCAACCGCGATTACCCAACCTTTTCCAAAGACTTTGACGCAAACATGAAAAAAGGCATGGACGAGGCAGCCTTCGAGAAGCTTCTTTCAACCCTGACCGACAAACTGGGCGCCTACCAGTCCCATGAAATCAGTCAGGTGCTTCAGGATGAAAAGTATACAATTGTGATTTACCGCCTGACTTACGAGAAAGACAATCTCGTTACCATGCGGATTGTCTTCAACCGTGCCGAGCCTCATCTGATTTCCGGCCTTTGGTTCGATTCACCGGAATTGCGCAAAAAGTAATCAGGAAATCCGTTTGGCTTCATCCCACCAGTGATCCATCTCATCAAGGCTCATGGAGGTGAGCTGCCTGCCGGCCTGACGGGCTCTGGCTTCGATGTGCGCAAAACGCTGGCGAAAACGCCGGTTGGCTGCTCGTAAAGCACTTTCTGCATCTACCTTATACCAGCGCGCCAGATTGACCACTGCAAACAATAGATCACCCAGTTCTTTTTCCCTTTCAGCATCGTCCTTTGCTGATTGAACTTCGTTGATCTCTTCAAAGACCTTGTCCAACACCGGTTGAATCTCACTCCAATCAAACCCAACCCGGGCCGCCCGGCTTTGAATCTCCTGTGCCTGCGAGAGTGCCGGTAAACTCAACGGAACACCGTCCAGAATGCTTTTCGGCTGATCCTGTCCGTTCATTGCCCGCTCTTCATCTTTCAACTTTTGCCAGTTGCGCAGCACACCCTCCACCCCGCTGACCTTGACCTCACCAAATACATGCGGATGGCGGCGGACAATTTTGCGATGAATCCCTTGAATCACCTCTGCCAGAGAAAATTCACCCTCTTCAACCGCAATTTGTGCGTGAAGAACAATCTGCAGCAATAGATCCCCCAATTCTTCACGCAGGGCATCCGCATCCTCATGATCCAGCGCTTCAATGGCTTCATAGGCTTCTTCGAGCAGGTACTTACGCAGAGTCAGGTGGGTTTGTTCCCGGTCCCATGGACAACCATCTGGCGCACGCAGCCGTGCCACTACTTCTTGAAACGCCTCTAACGAGGTATCCGCTCCCAAGGCCGGGACAAACAAGGCCGTCATCAATCCCAAATGAGGGCTGCGGTCAATCTCATACAACATCAAATCTTCCACAATTTGATGACGGGTACCGGCAGCATGAACCAGCCTGACCCGAAACTTATCCGGATAGACCGCATTCAACGCCAGTTTGACAGCCGAGGCCGTCATCTGATTGTAAATTTGTGTAATCAACGCTGGCATATCCGGCGCAAAGCCGGGGGTATGCAGTCTTCCAATTTCAAGGGCATCCAGCAGCGCAAGCCGCGGAAAAGGATCCATCTGCAAAGCGCTGAATACCGGCTCCAAAAACGACATCCCTTCAATAATCCGAACCGCAATCCCCTGCTGAGTGGCGCGGCGGACAATCTCCGGAGCCGTGGCTTCTGCCACAAAAGGATGACCGGGTACTGCGTAGGTTATACCCTGCGGTTGCCGGCCCATTTGGAGGACTTCTTCTACGATTGCCTCATACACCGCCTCGAAGGTGTCTCTGGTTTCGTATAAGTAATCGAAGGAAACGATCTCCAGGCTTTTCGGCAAACTGGTTACCAGCGGATGATGGCGGGTGCGCAGATACAGGCGGTCAATCTGGCTCAACCACTCCCATGCCTCTCGGGTCAGGTGACGGTCTTCACCCGGCCCCAGCCCCAAAATGACAATCCCGCTTTGATTTTGTGGAATATCCATAAAGAGGCTCCCTTGTGGTAGAAGTAATCACCTCAAAAACATTGCAGAGCAGCCCTCTACCTGCTTTCAAAAAAACTGGTAGAGGTAATCTGCCCTGCGATTTCATCCACCTTCCCGGCAGGGATGGTGATCGAAAAAGTGCTGGATGTTTAGCGTTTGGTGTAGGTCGGTGCTTTGCGGGCGCGCTTGAGACCCGGTTTCTTGCGTTCCTTAACACGCGGATCGCGGGTGAGCAAACCGTACTTGCGCAATTCATGAACGAAGTCCGCATTCATTTTCGCCAGCGCACGCGCCAGCCCCAGCTGAACCGCGTCGGTTTGACCGGTAACCCCACCGCCTTTTACCACAACCGTTACATCGAACGTTGAACGTTCCTGCTGGGTTGCCTGAAACGGCTTGAGGATGGCTTCCACATCGCCAATCCGGGTGAAGTAATCCTCAATGGATTTCTGATTGACGGTAAATTTACCCGTCCCGCTCATGATGCGCACGCGCGCGGTGGCTTCTTTGCGTCGCCCAACACCTTCGTAATACTGAACAGACATATCTTGCCCACTCCTTTATGCAACAGGCTCTGGCTTTTGCGCTTCGTGCGGATGTTCGCTGCCAGCGTAAATTTTCAAACGCTTGATCAACTTGCGGCCCAGTTTATTGTGTGGCAGCATGCCCCACACTGCAGCCCGGATAACCCGATCAGGATGGCGGTTCAGTTGTTCTCGCATCCCCACAACTTTCAATCCGCCGGGATAGTTGGAATGCTTGTAGTAAAACTTGCTATCCAACCGCTTGTCGGTAACATCCAGTTGCTGCGCATTGATGACCACCACGTAATCACCCATGGCTACGCCCGGCGTGAATGTAGGTTTATGTTTGCCGAGCAGGTAGCGGGCAATTTGGGTCGCCAGCCGGCCCAGATTCTGACCTCTGGCATCCACCAGTACCCACTTTGTTTCAGGTTTTCCTTTTATGACGTATGTCTTATCCACAGTCCTCTTCTCCACTGACAGATAAGGTTTTGATTAACCCTTCAGATTTCAAATCGTCCTCCTCGTATTGCACCCATTCCAGATATAGACCGTTCGGTTTGGCCAGCCCGGGCAACAGGGGCTGTGGGATTTTGAGGGCAGCCTCGAACTGTTCCAATGACAATTGCTGCTGCCCAACCCGGACTTGCAAAAACACCAGTCTGCGCACCATTCGGTAAAGAAAAGCATTTGCGGTGATCCGAAAAGTCCATTCCGTTTGTGCGGTTTGCTGCCACTCTGTCCGGTAAACTCTGCGGATGGTGCTGCCTCCTGGTCGTAAAGGCGAACCAAATGCCGCAAAATCGTGTTCACCGATCAGCCGGCTTGCAGCCTGATGCAGAAGTTCAGCCTGCACCGCTGGCCAGACCCGCCACATGTAGCGCTCGCGCAGTGGATCCCGCTCCTCCTGACAGTACAGACGATAGAGGTATTGGCGGGCAAGGGCATCGTAGCGCGGATGAAAATCATTCCGAACCATCTGCACCCTGCGCACCGCCACATCCTCAGGAAGCGAGGCGTTCAACGCTTTCAGCAACTGCTGGGGGGTATGTCGCCAGTTCAGGTCGAATGCAATGACCTGACCAAGGGCGTGTACCCCGCTATCGGTTCGACCGGCATACAGGATACTTTCGTCCTGCCAGCCCAGTGAACGCAGCGCTGCCTCAACTTCAGCCTGCACCGTCCGGTTGCTTCCCTGTCGTTGAAAGCCCTGGAAGTGGGTGCCGTCGTAGGCGATGATAACCTGGTAACGTGCCATCCCGAACCGGAATTCAGACCGGCGGGCTCTTAATCCTCAACCAGTTCAAGCAGAACCATCTCGGCAGCATCACCCTGCCGCGGCCCCAGCTTGAACATCCGCGTATAACCGCCATTGCGATTGGCGTAACGCGGCGCAATTTCGTCAAATAATTTCTTCACCACAATCGGGTCGCCCAGGCGTGCCGCAACCAGCCGGCGGGCATTGACCTTATCCAGGTCGCTGCCATTGGCGCTTCGCCTTGCAATGGTGATCATCCGCTCGGCTTCGCCGCGAATCGCCAGCGCTTTGGCACGGGTGGTTTTCATCCGTTCGTGAGTAAAGAACTGTTTGATCAAAGTCCGGCGCAATCCCTTGCGCTGATCCTTTGACCGTCCCAGTTTAAAACCAGCAACTTTATGGCGCATAATTCCTTACTCCGTCTCGTTATCGTTTGGCAGGAACCCTTTTTCCCGCATTTTCTGGCGTAATTCATCCAGACTCTTCTCACCAAAGTTTCGGATTGACATGACCGCTTCACTGCCTTTTTCAAGCAGTTCCAGCACATCACCCACCGTGGTAATGCCGGTGCGTTTGAGAGAATTGAACACCCGCACCGACAAATCGAGATTTTCGATGGGTGTTTCGGCGGCTTCACTGGTCAAACGGCTGCCACTGATCTCGCGTTCCGGCACGACCGTAAAGACCTCTTCGCTGATGCCGGAAATCAGCCGCAGATGATCAATCAAAATCTTGGAGGCTGTTCCCAAGGCGCTTTCGGGCGAAATGGTGCCATCTGTCCAGATTTCCAAAATCAACCGTTCGTAGTTGGTATTTTGTCCAACCCGGGCTGAAGCCACATTGAAGTTCACTCGCCGTATCGGGCTGAAAATGGCATCTACCGGAAGTTCGCCAATCGGCAGCCGGCCACTGCGATCACCCGCTGGTGAATAGCCCCGACCGCGCTCAACCGTCATGTCAATTTCCAGCCGGGTGCGGCTATCATCCACCGTGAACAGATAAAGATCCGGATTGACAATCTCCACCTCGGCCGGCACTTGAATATCTGCCGCAGTGACCGTGCCCGCCCCGCGAACATCCAGATGGAGGTGAGAGCTTTCCACATCGTGCAGCACCAGGCGTAGCTGCTTGATTTGCAGCATGACCTGAATCACATCTTCCCGAACACCGGGGATGTCACTGAACTCATGCAGCACGTCCGAAATCCGGATGGAAGTGACCGCTGCCCCTTCCAGCGACGACAGCAGGACCCGCCGAAGTGCATTGCCAAGGGTGACGCCGTAGCCGCGTTCCAGCGGGCTGATAACGAATTTCCCATAGTTTCGAGCCTCGTCTTCGCGCTCGATTTTCGGTTTGACCATATTGGTTATTACAGACAAGGTTCACCCCTTTCTGATGCACAGCTACAAAAATTAGCCAAACAGGACAACGGCATTACCTCGAGTAGTACTCAACAATCAACTGTTCGTTGAGATTGCCGTCAATTTCAGCCCGTTCGGGCAAGCGCAAGACCCGCCCGCTCAAGGAACGCACATCCCGTTCCAGCCACAATGCGCAATTGCGCTTTTCTGCAAAATCCGGCAATTCTTTAAAGAACGGCTTGGCACGGGAACCTTCCCGCACTTCGATCTTGTCGCCGGGTTTGAGCAGCATAGAAGGAACGTCCGTGCGCCGCCCATTGACCAAAAAGTGACCGTGCGTTACTAACTGGCGCGCCTGAGCGCGGTTTTCCGCAAATCCCATCCGAAAGACCACATTATCCAGGCGCAACTCAAGGGTTTGCAGCAGGTTCAAACCGGTCAGACCCCGTTTTTTCAAAGCCACATTGAAATAACGGCGGAACTGTCTTTCCAGAATGCCGTAGGTACGGCGGGCTTGCTGCTTGGCGCGCAACTGTCGGGCATAATCCGACATCCGCTCGTTACCGCCCCGTCCGGCGTTTGCCCGTCCGTGTTCTCCGGGGGCAAAACCACGCCGTTCAAAAGCGCATTTGGGGGTGAAGCAGCGCTCGCCCTTCAAAAACATTTTGAATCCTTCTCGCCGGCAGAGTTTACAAACCGGACCAATATATCTCGCCATAACTTCCCTCTCTTGGTTAAATTAGACGCGGCGTTTCTTGGGAGGCCGGCAGCCGTTATGCGGCACCGGTGTAACGTCCGCAATGGAGCGCACCTTAATTCCCATCCCTTGCACAGCCCGAATCGCCGATTCGCGGCCTGGACCGGGACCCTTGACGATGATATCCACTTCCTGCACACCCATTGCCTGTGCGGCTTTGAGCGCCTGTTCGGCTGCCAACCGTGCCGCAAAGGGAGTGCTCTTGCGGGAACCCTTGAATCCGGCTGAACCGGCGCTTGCCCAGCAGACGGCATTGCCCTGCTGATCCGTTACCGTCACAATGGTATTATTGAACGATGCATAAATATGTACCTGCGCTGAGGACAGTGTGCGCTTCACCTTTCGGGGAGCGCTTGACCGGCGCGCTGATCTTACATTTTGTGCCATATTTCCTCGCTATCAACCTCGATTTCTTTCAGAGTACAGCGTTTTGATTAAACCGGTTTGGGTCAGGCTGACCAGCCGCGGGGGCGGGAAGGTACCCCAGATCAGCCCTTCCCCTTGCCGGATTATTTCTTGGCTGCTCCACGGCGGCGACCACGTCCCGCCACAGTCTTCTTGGGGCCTTTGCGTGTACGAGCGTTCGTGCGCGTTCGCTGTCCGCGAACCGGCAGGTTGCGGCGGTGACGCAGACCACGGTAGCACCCAATTTCGATCAGGCGCTTGATATTCATCTGCACTTCACGCCGCAAATCACCCTCAACTTTGTAGTTTTGGGCAATGTAATCACGCAAAAGGTTCACATCCGTTTCGGTCAGGTCTTTGACCCGCGTATCCGGATTGACTTTTGTATCCGCCAGGATCTTGCGCGCCCGGGTTGGGCCGATCCCATAAATATAGGTCAGTGCAACTTCAACGCGCTTGTTGCGTGGTAGATCAACACCTTCAATTCTCGCCATGACTGATTACCCCTGTCGCTGCTTGTGCTTTGGGTTTTCACAAATGACATACAACTTGCCACTGCGCCGCACAATCTTGCACTTTGCGCATCGCTTGCGAATGGATGGTGAAACTTTCATGATTGATTACTCCTCATCATTCCTTACTTCAACAGCCAAAGTTTCAATTATACCTGATTTTTACCATTTCGTCCAGGTTTGCTGCCGTCTTTCAAAAGGGTCAGGATGCGTGGGCCATTTTCCGTAATGGCTACCGTGTGTTCAAAATGAGCCGTTGGTAATCCATTTCGGGATACCACCGTCCACTGATCCTCCAGAACCCGAGTTGCGGGTGAGCCAATCAACACCATCGGCTCAAGCGCGATGGTCATACCCACCCGCAACAACATGCCGCGACCAGGGCTGCCGTAATTCGGCACCTGCGGGCCTTCGTGCATCTGCCGCCCAACCCCGTGGCCGGTATACTCACGGGTGACATGGAGACCGTGGCTTTCGACATACTGCTGAATCGCAGCAGAAACATCCCCAACCCGGTTGCCTGCCACCAGTTTTTCTATGCCAACGTACAAAACTGCTTCGGTAACTTCCAGCAGTTTTTGTACCTGCGGTGAAACTTCACCAATCGGAAAGGTAATGGCCGAATCGGCTACAAAACCCTCATACACCGTTCCACAATCCACCGATACGATATCCCCTTCGCGCAATTTGCGGCGCGGATTGGGAATGCCGTGCACCAACTCCTCATTAACACTGATGGTCGTGCTGGCAGGATAGGGATACGGCCCGGGGTAGTTCAAAAAAGGAGAATAAACTCCATATTTTTTAAGTACCTCTTCGGCGGCAGCGTTCAGATCGGCTGTGGAAACACCCGGACGAGCGATATCATGGGCTGCCTGCAGGGCTTCGGCATTGATCTGCCCGGCAATCCGCATGATTTCCAGCTCCTGAGGCGACTTAATCGTGATCTGGCGTTCCCACGTCATTTCGCAAACACCTGTTCAGGCAATGGCTTCCAACAGTTGACGGGTCACTTCCTCAATAGGCTGGGTCCCGTCAATTTCCACCAGAAGTCCGGCCTGCCGATAATGCTCAATCAGCGGGCTGGTTTGCTCCAGGTAGACTTTGATCCGCTTTTCCACCGTGGCCGGCTGATCATCTTCACGCTGGTATAACTCACCACCGTCATCATCGCACACACCGGCCTTTTTAGGTGGATTATGGACGCTGTGATACACCTTGCCGCAAGTGCGACAAGTCCAGCGGCCGTTCAAACGTTCGATCAACACCTCAGCAGGAACCGAGATATATGGAACGCTCACCACTTTCCCGTCCAGCTCTTTCAACATCGCACTGAGGGCTTCGGCTTGAGCCGGGGTTCGCGGAAAACCGTCCAGAATCGCACCATTTTTGCAATCAGGGCGGCTCAACCGCTCACGAATCATGGCAATGGTGACGTCATCCGGCACCAGTTCACCGCGATTCATGTAACCTTGAGCCAGTTTGCCCAACTCAGTTTGATTTTTTAGATTTTCCCGGAAAATATCGCCGGAAGAGATGTGCGCCAGACCGGTTTTCTCTGCCAAAACCTGCGCCTGTGTACCTTTTCCCGCACCGGGAGGACCGAGAAGTACGATAAAGCGTCCCATCGGATTATCCCTTGATCAGATTCTCATCGTACCCGTGCAATTTCAGCTCGGTTTCGATAATGGTAAAGGTATCCCGCACCACACCGACCACGATCAGCAAGCCAGCCGCCGAGATGAGGAACAACCCGGCATTCCTGGCCGAAGCCGGCAGGAAAGCGTGCATGATGTAAGGAAGCACCGCCACAAAGCCAAGGAAGAAGGCTCCCGGCAGTGTGATTCTCCGCTGAACTTTGGTCAGGTATTTTTGAGTGGCGGGTCCACGCAGGACACCCGGAATTTGGGCACCCTGTCGTTTGAGCGTTTCCCCGTAATTCTGTTGAGCAAAGAGAACATCCGTGTAGAAGAAGGTAAACGCTACGACCATCAGGAAGTACATTACCGCATACCATGCGCCCTGCCCGCTGAAGGTGTTGTAAATTCCGCTTGCCAGACTGGCCACCCAAGGGGTCTGGGAATTGACAAAGTAGCTGGCCACGATCGCCGGGAAGAGCAAGATGGACTGGGCGAAGATCAGCGGGATCATGCCGGCCATGTTGATCATCAATGGCAGATTGCTGCGCACCGGCATGGACATCCGATTGCCAACCCGCCTTCCGGGGAATAGCACCGGTACATTGCGCCGTCCCTGCTGGACAAAGACAATCGCAAAGATCACCAGCACCAAAACAACCAGGATCAACAGGGTCAGCCACCACGCGTTCTGCCGATCACTCCACAGACTGATCAGGTTGGAGGGGATGCCCGCTACGATACCGGAGAAAATGATCAACGAAAGACCCTGCTTGGGAATACCATATTCGGAGATCAATTGCCCCAGCCAGATGCCCAGCATTGTGCCAGCCATCATGCTGATCAGGGTCGTCAGAGTTGGCAACAGGGAAGCCCCACTGAACCCATAGGTGTAGCTCAACACCGTTTGCCCGGTTTGCCCGGCGAGCGAGTTGAAGATGTTAATCTGCCCGATTGCCGAAAGCAGTGCCATCGGCACAGTCAGAATAATCGTCCATTTCTCCATCCACTTCTGGCCTTCGCGGGGGTTTTCCTTCATCTTCCGTTCCAGTGCCGGAATGATCGGCACCAGTAATTGCAGAATAATCTGCGCGGTGATGTAGGGATAAACCCCCATGGCCAGAATGGAGAACCGTGAAATCGTACCGCCAGAAAGCAGATCCAGCAGGCCAAACAGCGTACCCGCTGCTCCGGGTGCCTGAACGATGCTTCGAATCACCTCGCGGTCAATTCCCGGCACGGGAATATTGGCTGCCAGGCGGTAAAGCACCAGCAGCAACAAAGTGATTAAAAGCTTCTTGCGAATATCTTCCGATTTCCATAAATAACGCCATGCCGACCGCTTCATGCGTTGGTCTCCTTAACTACAGCCCTTCAGGCGATGATTTCCACCGAGCCGCCGGCTGCTTCAATTTTAGATTTTGCCCCTTTGCTCACCCGCTGCACCCGCACTTTGAGCGGGATGTTCAGATCTCCGTTGCCGAGAATGACAACCGGGTTATTGGGTTTATGAAGCAAATTCTTTTCAGCCAGCGTTTGTGGATTGACTTCCATGTTGGCTTCAAACTTTGCAGCCAGTTGACTCAGGTTGACTTCGTTGTATTCAACCTGCACAGGAGGGGTAAAGCCCTCACCGCGCATGAACGGCAGCCGACGGTAGAACGGGAGGTTACCGCCCTGACGGTACAGGTGGCCGCCCTCCCCGGAGCGGGAGCCCTGGCCTTTGGTACCGCGGCCGCTGGTTTTGCCTTTACCGGCGGAAATACCCCGCCCAACGCGTTTGCGGTCTTTTCTGGCGCCTTCGTTTGGCTTCAGATCATTCAATTTCATTGCTCTACCTGCTCTTCGATTTTGACAAGATGATTGACTTTTCGCAGCATTCCCCGCAGGGTCGGCGTATCCTCATGGATCACCGTCTGGTTGAGACGGCGCAGACCCAGCGCGCGAATGGTCGCTTTATGCTGCTCCGAATAACCGATTGCGCTTTTCACCCATGTGATGCGCAGCATCTTGGGAGATTGCTTTTTCTCAGCCATTCTTCCTCCGTTCCCAGAAGGGCAGCAATTCTTTAGCGGGCTTGCCGCGTTTTGCTGCCTCTTCTTCGGGCGATTTCAACTGGCTCAGTGCATCAAATGTGGCCTTAACCACATTCAAAACATTGGCACTGCCCATTGATTTGGTCAGAATGTCGCGAATGCCAGCCGCTTCCAACACCGCGCGCACGCCGCCCGCAGCGATCACACCCGTTCCGGCTGAAGCCGGTTTCAGCAGCACTTTCGCCCCGGATGTCTTTCCAACGACCTCATGCGGGATGGTCGTGCCAACCATCGGCACAGGCCGCAAATTTTTATGAGCGCGTTCGGTGGCTTTACGCATAGCATCCGGCACGGCGTTGGCTTTCCCAACGCCCAAACCGACATTCCCATGGTTGTCGCCAGCCACTACCGTCACGCGGAATTGGAAGCGGCGGCCACCCTTGACAACTTTTGCCACGCGGGCAATTTCAATCACACGCTCATCGTATTGCTGTTCGTAAGTTGAGTAATCCATCATCTCCATAGTCAGGCCTCTTTCGTTGCTTCCTGTTCAGCCTAGAATTCCAGGCCAGACTCACGGGCAGCTTCAGCCAGCGCCTTTACGCGGCCGATATAGCGGAAACCGCCCCGGTCGAACACCACACGGGTGATGCCTTTTTCTTTGGCGCGCCTGGCAACCAGTTCACCCACCAGACGGGCTTGTTCGGTTTTGGTTTTACCCTCCACCTTGCCGCGTAATTCGTGATCAATTGTGGATGCTGCTGCCAGCGTGTGCCCGGCTTCATCATCAATCACCTGTGCATAGGTTTCGGCCAGGCTGCGGAAAACTGCCAGACGCGGACGATCCGGCGTGCCGCTGACATGCTTGCGCACGCGACGATGGCGGCGAATTCTCGCTTCAGAACGACTTAATTTAGCCATGAGCACTCACCTATTTCTTGCCTTTACCGGCTTTGCCGGCTTTTCGGCGGATTTTTTCACCAAGATAGTGAATCCCTTTCCCATGGTAGGGTTCGGGTGGTCGAATTTTACGGATATCGGCAGCAACCTGCCCCACCAACTCCCGGTTGTATCCCATCACCTTGATCTGACGGGTTTTGGTATCCACATCAAACGAGATACCTGCCGGGGGTTCAACAATCACCGGGTGGGAATACCCCACAAACAGCTTCAGGTTTTGTCCTTCCATCTCGGCGCGATAACCCACGCCATCAATTTCCAGCACTTTGGTAAAACCTTCGCTGACACCGGTTACCATATTCTGGATTAATGCTCGGGTCATTCCATGCAGCGCCCGGACTTGCGGTTCCTCAGATGAACGGCTAACGGCGATTTGTCCATTTTCGAACTTAATGGAGATCACCGGCGAAAACTCGCGTTGCAGTTCACCCTTCGGGCCTTTGATATGCACCGAAGAACCATCCACCGTCACCTGAACGTTTGCAGGAACGACCACCGGTAAGCGACCAATACGAGACACGTCTATATACCTCCTTTACGCTTTCCGGCCTACCAGACCTTGCACAGGATTTCGCCGCCAACATTGAGTTGACGGGCACGCTGTCCGGTCATCACACCCTTGGGCGTGGAAAGAATGGCAACACCTAAACCAGAAAGCACCCAGGGAATATCCTGTTTACGGGTGTAGATGCGTCGGCCCGGGCGGCTGACCCGCTCCAACCCGGTAATTACCGGGCGGCGCTGGCGGCGTTCGCCCACGTACTTCAAGCGAATGCGCAGGGTTTGTTCGTGAGGTTTTTCACCGCTCACCACTTCGTAGGATTCGATAAAACCCTCTTCCTTCAAAACCCGGGCAATTTCTGCTTTGAGTTTGGTGCTTGGCATGGCAACCACCACCTGACCGTTCATGATGGCGTTGCGCATGCGGGTTAACATATCAGCAATTGGATCATTCACACTCATGCCTACCTCCGGCCTGGAACTACCAGGATGACTTGGTTACGCCGGGGATCTTCCCTTCAAGAGCGAGCTCCCGGAAGCAAATTCGGCACAGCCCAAAACGACGCAGGTAACCTCGCGGGCGTCCACAACGTTTGCAACGATTACGCACCTGAACGGCGTACTTGCGGCGTTGTTCACGATACATCATACATTTCTTTGCCATACTAATCCTTCCTGAAAGGCATCCCAAGCAATTGCAGCAATTTGACAGCCTGATCATCGGTCGGCGCTGTGGTTACAATGGTAATTTCCATACCGCGCACCTTATCCACCTTGTCGTATTCGATTTCCGGGAAGATGATCTGTTCCCGTAAACCCAGCGTGTAATTTCCGCGTCCATCAAAGGCCTCAGCCGAGACACCCCGAAAATCACGCACCCGCGGGAGCACAATGTTCATCAAACGGTCAAGGAATGACCACATTCGCTCCCCGCGCAGGGTGACCATTGTGCCGATGGCGCGCCCTTCACGCAGTTTGAAAGCCGCAATACTCTTACGGGCCTTGGTAATGACCGGTTTCTGGCCGGTAATTTTTGCCAGATCACCACTGGCGGCTTCCAGTGCTTTGGGATTATCCAGCGCTTCGCCCAGGCCAATGTTGACGACCACTTTGGTAATGCGGGGTACCTGCATGACATTGTGAAGCCCCAACTCCTTCATCAATGTCGGCACCACTTCTTTTTGGTATTTTTCCTTCAATATGTTCATTGACTCGCTCCCCGATGGCTTATTCGTCTATGGCGGCGTCGCATTTTTTGCAAACCCGCAATGCTTTGCCATCTTCGCCGCGGGAAACTCCCACCCGTGTGGCTTTGCCGCACTTCGGGCAAACCAGCATCACGTTGGAAAGATCAATGGGTGCCTCAAAGCGGATTTTGCCGGGCGAAATGTTGCGTCCCTGAGCCTGTACCTGACGCTGATGCTTGGTGCGCAAGTTGACTCCCTGCACCACCACCCGATTTTCCTTGGGCAATACCCGAATGATCTCGCCGCGTTTTCCTCTATCTTCAAAGCGGCCGCTTATCACTTCGACCGTATCCCCTTTACGAATCTTCATCTTCATGGCTTCGCTCCTGTTTCCTTGCATTAGATCACTTCCGGCGCAAGCGAAACGATCTTCATAAAGCCTTTTTCACGCAATTCGCGAGCCACAGGGCCAAAAATCCGGGTGCCTTTGGGGTTCTGGCCATCGTTATCCAGAATGACGGCTGCGTTATCATCGAAGCGGATGGTTGAACCATCCTCCCGCCGCCATTCTTTGGCGCAGCGCACAATTACTGCCTTGACGATATCGCTCTTCTTGACCGAGCCCTGCGGTGAAGCGGACTTCACCGTGGCAACCACAATGTCACCCACACGCCCATAGCGCCGGGTTGAGCCGCCCATCACATGGATGACCAACAGCTCGCGTGCGCCTGTGTTATCGGCAACTTTAAGTCGGGTTTCATGCTGAATCATCCTTTACGCTCCTTCCTCCGCGGGCAATTCCTCCATCGGTTGCCCCTGGCGTTTGAGGATGGATTGAACCACCCAGCGTTTGTCGCGCGAGATGGGTCTGCTTTCCACTACCAGCACTTCGTCGCCAATTTCACACCCCAATTCATCATGCGCTTTTAACTTCATGGAAGCGTGAACCACTTTTTTGTAGAGCGGATGCTGGTAGGTTCGGGTCACTTTTACGACTACCGTTTTTTGCATTTTATTACTGGTGACAACACCGGTTAAACGTCGCCGTGTGTTCATTTTTCACCTTCCCGTTGCTGAGAAAGTTCCCGCTCGCGCAGAATGGTCATGTAGCGCGCAATCAGGCGGCGGGTTTGCTTAAGCCGGCTGGTATCTGTCAGTTGACCGGTAACGATTTGAAAGCGCAAATTCATCAGTTCCTGGCGGGCATCTGCCAGCTTGGCTTTCAACTCCTCTGTGGACATCAGTCGAATCTGTTCGGTTTTCATGCTGCTTCTCCTGTCGCCGATTCGTGACGAGCCACGACCTTCGTCTTGATCGCAAACTTGTAAGAAGCCTGGCGCAGAGCCTGTACCGCAACATCCGCGGGAAGCCCGCCCAGTTCGAACATGATTCTGCCCGGGCGGACAACCGCCACCCAGTATTCCACATTACCCTTCCCCTTACCCATGCGTGTTTCGGGGGGTTTTTGGGTGTAGGGTTTATCGGGAAAGATGCGAATCCACACTTTTCCTCGCCGGCGCATTGAGCGCACCAGCGCACGTCGGGCGGCCTCAATTTGCCGGGCGGTAACCCAACCGGGTTCGAGTGCTTGCAGACCGAACTCACCGTAGATCAATTCCGCTCCACGCAGGGCTTTTCCCTTCATGCGTCCGCGTTGCTGCTTGCGCCATTTGACACGTTTTGGCATCAACATAATTGCTTACCTCTCTTCATTCCGTCTGGGGACAACCCAGCCCAGGATTACTCGCTGATATAGACACCTTCGGTGACTTCTGCTTTTTCCTCTTCGCGAGGCAGAACTTCACCCTTGTAAATCCAAACCTTGACGCCGATTTGTCCGTAGGTGGTCAGCGCTTCCGCTCGGGCAAAGTCAATATCCGCGCGAATGGTTTGCAGAGGCACTCTTCCTTCACGCAGCCAGACACTGCGCGCCATTTCGGCGCCGCTCAAACGGCCAGCCACCTCAATTTTGATTCCCTGAGCGCCCTGACGGATTGCCTGCTGTAAGGCACGTTTCATGGCGCGGCGGTAGGCCACACGCCGTTCAATTTGACCGGCAATGTTCTGCGCCACCAGATAGGCATCACAATCAGGCAGTTTGATCTCTTTGATTTCCAGATCAATCTTTTTCTTGGTCAGGGCTTCCAGATCCTGGCGAATTTTCTTGACGGTTTCACCCTTGCGCCCAATCAGAATGCCGGGTTTGGCCGTATGAACAATCACCTTGACCTTGCCGGGGAAACGTTCAATTTCAACTTTCGAAATGGCTGCCCGGTCAGCATCCGCGAAGATCATTTTGCGGATTTCAAAGTCTTGATGCAGTTGTTCGGTGTACTCACTGCCATCAGCGTACCAGCGACCTTCCCACGGTTGGTGGACGCCCAGACGAAATCCAATTGGATGAACTTTTCGACCCATAATTTCTCCTGGTTTCTCCTTGCCGGCTGCCGGTTGAAGTCAGGCACGCCGGACCAAAATCACCTTATTCACGCTCCCGCAAAACCACGGTCACATGCGAAGCGCGTTTGAGGATCGGCTTGAACCGACCCCGCGCGCCAAACCGTCGCCACTTGCGCGTTGGGGCTTCATCCGCCACAATCTGATAAACAAACAGGTTGTTGCGGTCAATTCCAAAGTTCTCCTCGGCGTTGGCAACTGCTGAAGCCAACAGTTTGCGGACAGGCCCTGCCGCGCCTTTGTTGACGAACTTGAGCGTGTCCAGCGCTTCAACCGCCGGCCGCCCGCGCACCAGGTCAATCACCAGACGCACTTTCTGGGCGGATACCGGACAATAACTCAACTTGGCTCGAATATCGTTTGCCATTGCGACTTACCTCTTAGAGGATTTTTCCGCCACATGCCCGCGGAAATGGCGGGTAGGCGCAAATTCACCCAGGCGGTGGCCGACCATGTTTTCGGTGATGTAAATCGGCACATGCCGGCGGCCATCATGGACGGCAATGGTGTGTCCCACCATTTGTGGGAAGATGACGCTTGCCCGACTCCACGTGCGAATGACCTTCTTTTCGCCACGGGCATTCATCATTTCGATTTTCTTTAACAGTTTCGGGGCTACAAACGGGCCCTTTTTCAATGAACGTGACATATCTCGTCCCTCTTTCTCGGTGTTACCAATCCTTCAAACCACACCGCTTAGCGTTTGGCTGCACTGCGGCGGCGAACGATGTATTTATCCGTCGTCTTATTGCGGCGGGTTTTGTAACCACGAGTGGGTTTACCCCACGGACTCTTCGGGCCGGGCATACCCACTGGCTGACGACCTTCACCACCACCATGGGGGTGGTCGCGTGGCGACATGGCCGTACCACGCACGGTTGGGCGAATGCCCAGGTGGCGTTTACGTCCGGCTTTACCCAGTTTGATATTGCCGTGGTCAAGATTGCCAACCTGTCCAATCGTCGCATAACACACCTGACGCACCAGCCGCACCTCACCCGAAGGCAGACGGATTTGGGCAAAATCGCCTTCCTTTGCCAGCAACTGCGCTGCAGCCCCTGCCGAGCGCACCAGCTGACCGCCCCGCCCCGGATACAGCTCAATGTTGTGAATCATCGTACCGACCGGGATGTTTGAGATGGGCAGACTGTTACCGGGGCGAATATCCACACCCGGACCCGACACGACGGTATCGCCAACCTTCAGCCCAACCGGTGAAAGGATGTAGCGTTTTTCGCCATCCGCATAAACCAGCAGGGCAAGGCGTGCAGTCCGATTGGGATCGTATTCAATCGCCGCCACTTTGGCAGGTACATTCAGTTTGTTTCGTTTGAAGTCCACCAACCGGATATAACGGCGGTTACCGCCGCCCTGATGGCGGACAGTCACCCGTCCCTGATTGTTGCGGCCGGCATGTTTTTTGCGAATCACCAGCAGCGAACTTTCCGGGACAGTTTTGGTAATTTCTTCAAAGGTATAACCGGTCATGCCACGCAGACCGGGGGTTACCGGTTTGTAAATCTTAATCGCCATTATTCAACCCCTTCAAAGATCGGAATTCTGTCTTCGGGCGCCAGGGTGACAACGGCTTTTTTATAAGCCGGGTTACGCACCACAACGCGTCGGCTGCGCGCCCGGCGGGTGCGCTTGGCGGGTACATTGATGATGTTGACCCGCAACACCTTCACGTCAAAAATCTGCTCGACCGCATCCTTCACCATGGTCTTGGTGGCATCTTCGGCCACTTCGAACACATACTGGTGCAAGCGGTTGACCTGATAATTGGTCTTTTCGGTCACCAACGGGCGGCGGAGTACTTCATAAATCGTCGTCATTTAAACCTCCTACCTATCCCAAATAGCTCTTAATCACATCCAGCGCCGCCAATGGCATCACAACCTTATCGAACTTGAACAGGTCGCGGATGTTGAGATAAGACGCCAGTAAAATTTTGGTTTCCGGAAGATTCGCCGTCGAAAGAATGACGTTCTCGTACGAATCTTTCTGCGGGATCAATACCAGTGCGCTGGCATCACCCACCAGGGTATTCAAGGCCTTTGCCATCAGGCGGGTTTTCGGTTCAGCCACAGCCAGCTCATCCACCAACACGATGGAAGATTCGGAGGCTTTTACCGAAAGGGCTGAACGCAAGGCTGCCCGACGCATTTTTCTCGGCATTGAAAGCGTGTAAGCGTGTGGGTGCGGAGTGTGAATCCGACCGCCGCCCTTCCATTGCGCTGCCCGAATGGAACCCTGCCGCGCCCGTCCAGTGCCTTTTTGGCGCCACGGCTTGCGTCCGCCGCCGGCTACTTCGTTACGGGTTTTGGTATCGTGCGTTCCCAGGCGTGCGTTCGCCATCTGACGTACATACGCCTGATGCATCAAGTCCAGATTAATTGGGGCAGCAAAGATCGCTTCAGGCAATTCCACCTGCTTGACCTTTTGGCCCTCCATATTGAAGACATCTACTAACATAGTTCCTTCGCTCCGTCAGTCCAGGTAAAGTCGCGATGCATCTTACTGCTTGCGCGCCTCTTTGATGATCACCAAACCGCCGCGCGGGCCCGGAACCGCTCCACACACGCCGATCAAGTTTCGCTCGGCATCCACCAGCACCACCTTCAAGTGCTGCGCGGTCACACGCTCATTGCCCATATGACCGGGTCCGCGCGAACCCTTGAAGACACGGCCGGGGGTCGTTCCGGAACTGCGGGAACCAGGCGCACGATGACGATCCGATTGACCGTGGGTCTTCGGACCACCACGGAATCCATAGCGCTTGACACCGCCCTGGAAACCTTTTCCCTTACTGGTACCAACCACGTCCACACGCTCACCAACGGCAAACGCTTCGACGGTGACCGTTTCCCCTTCCTTCACGTCAGGGTTTTTGGCGCGAAACTCGCGCAGAAAACGCAGCGGAGGCAAATTAAGACCGGAGCGCTTCAAATGACCCAGCTCTCCGCCGGTCAAACGCTTCGGCTTAACTTCCCCATAACCCAATTGGACAGCAGAATAGCCGTCATTTTCAGGCCGTCTTATCTGGGTAACGTAGCATGGCCCAGCTTCGATAATTGTGACAGGAACCGCCACACCTGCATCATCGAAAATCTGGGTCATGCCGATTTTCTTCCCGATCAGCCCTTTAAACATCTCTTTTGTTCTCCTTAATCTTTCGAAGGTTTTTTCAGGACTGTCAGCCTGGGCTTGGCTGCATCATCCCGGTCCGCCCGGCAGTCAGTGCCTTGCTGCGTCAGTTCGGATTTTGTTCTGCGCCCACAGAGACACTCTTACCCGGCCTTTTGTTGGCGTTGGCTGAGATCAGCCTTTCCGCCAAAACCGCACTATTATAATCCAACTTTTTTAATTTGACCAGAGTTGGCGCGTGTTCTTTTTCGGGGGATTTTTTCGGGCGGGCGTAACCCGCCCGATTCTCACCCCAAAAAATCAAATTTTGATCTCGATATCTACACCGGCCGGCAAATTGAGCCGCATCAGCATGTCAATCGTCTTTGAGTCCGGGTCGAGCACATCAATCAAGCGATTGTGGGTCCGAACTTCAAAATGCTCGTGTGAGTCCTTATCAATGAAGGTCGAACGCCGAACCGTAAAACGCTCAATCCGGGTAGGTAGAGGCACCGGCCCAACAACCTGCGCGCCGCTGCGTTCGGCTGTTTCGACAATCCGCTTTGCAGATTGATCCAGAACACGGTGGTCGTACGCTTTCAGACGAATACGAATTCGTTGCTTTGCCATCTTGCTACACCTAATCCAGAATCTTGGTAATCACACCCGCGCCGACGGTCAAACCGCCTTCGCGAATGGCGAATTTCGAACCCTGTTCCAGCGCCACCGGCACGATCAATTCCACTTCCATGTTGACATTGTCGCCCGGCATCA
>Ga0226835_1000233_pt1 | contig 87578 bp, 75 predicted proteins | sample LAC_MetaG_1_FD_163627 | JGI IMG/M metagenome (GOLD analysis project Ga0226835, IMG submission 163627) | Anaerobic ammonium oxidizing microbial communities from anammox membrane bioreactor (MBR) in UC Berkley, California, United States -... | ecosystem: Engineered > Bioreactor > Anaerobic >... | reverse complement strand
CGGCTACTTCGGCCCTACCCAACCGCTAAACAATGCAGAGAGAACACCACAAATGCGTCCGACGTATCTCTGGATCCAAAGCAACGTCTGGGGAGGTTCATGCCCGTGGCAACCTTTGCCGTAGACTAGTTGTAGAGCCGTGAGATCGTAGAGCGTCGGCCCTGCAACCAGCCTCGCCGGTCTGCTGACATGAGAATTGCTTTCGCCGGGGGAGAAATCCCCCGGCCTTTCAGCGCCAAAGAATCCAGTCAGCTTGCTCAATCCCCTCACCCCTAATCAGAAATGAGTGAGGCTCGCTGTTCTCAATTTTCAAGTCTACAAAATATACCTTTCCGTCGTATCCGAATAGTTTGAAAGTCAGTTGCTTTTCGCTTTTCGTAGTTGGCTTTCCCCAGAGTGCTTCTAACTTTTCAAGTCTCACCTCAGACAACGGAACCTTCCTACCGTTTCGAGATGGATAGTCAATCATATACCGATAAAACTCCAAGTACTCAACTGTTTTACGGTCAGAGGTATTCAGTCTAATTACTCCAACCTGTCCGGTTGAGCCATCATCAGTCGGAACAGATTTGTATAAATAACAAGCCACCCAAGGTGTCGGCTCGCGGAACTCAGCGATTGCGCTCGGTAAAAAGATTCCTTCTAACAACAAACAAATCGCTGCCACCGCGCCGAAAAATCTTGAGCGTTCGAATACTATCTTCATTAGTGGAACCTGTCTGAGCTGAAATATATAAGCTCATCCTATCACTCATGCACCCCTTTGAATTTGACAAAAGGGGGGTCTGTCCACCCGTCGGCGCAGTCGCTTAAGGCGCGACAGTCATAGAAGGTAAACCCCCGGGCGACCCTCGCCCGGGGGTTAGTCTGCTGTCGCATCCTAATGTGCGCTTCGCGCATTAGGATCGATCAGATAGTCGGGTAAGCATGGGCACGTCACCGTGCCCAAACTCCCCTAAGAACCGCTCGTGCGAGTTTCTCCGCAAGCGGCTCAAGCATTCATGCTCATCGAAGTTACCGATGTCTTAGCCTTGGTTGCCCTCGCTATCCAATAATTGAGCAGGGCAGGATCCACTTGAACGATTGAGCGTCAAGACCTGAGGTAGGAGCCGCATGCGCTAATGAGCGCTCGTGCGGATCGGTGCGGGGGACCCGGGTAACCGGGGTCCCTACCGCGACTTTCGCTCTGTCCTGGGCGTGTCTGTATGGCTGGTTGCAGTCGGATTCTCGGGCTTTGAAATTTTTGAAGGCACCATTTTCGGTGTCGCCATACCCCAATATTGGGGAACCAATATTGGGGTATGTGTTTTGCTGTGAACTTGTTCCCTCAGAGTATGGATGACTCTCCAGTGACTTCTTGAGCCTTGACGTGTCTACCGATCAGGATACGGGCTGTTTCTGCAATTCGAGCAAGTCGGCCAGGACTTGCTCCTGGTGACCGTCCGGACTGACTTTCTCATAGACTTTCGCGATTCTGCCCCTGGGGTCGATGATGAAAGTGGTGCGGCTCCAGTAGAGGGTGCCTTTCCAGTCCGATTGCTCGACTCCGGCGGCTCGCAATAGTTCGCCCCGGGTGTCGGCGAGAAGATCGATGGTGAAATCGTATTTGTTGCAAAAGTCTTTGTGAGAGTCGACACCGTCTTCGCTGAGACCGAGGATCACGGTGTTGGCGCTATCGAAGTTCTCTCTGGCGGCGGAGAACTGCTTGCCTTCTATCGTACAGCCGGGGGTATCGTCTTTGGGATAAACATAGACCACTACCCATTTGCCTTTCAGATCGGTAAGGCTTATCTCTTTGCCGTCCTGGTTGGGAAGCTTGAAGTCGGGAAAGTTCTGACCGGTGCTTAGCATGATTCACCTCCTGGAAGTCGAAGGCAAAGTCTAACCGGTCTCCAGCTCTCTGACAATCTCGAGGAGGTCGCGGCACTGATTGCGATTGGCCAGGGCTCGATAGAGAAAGCCTGCCCCGGCAGCGATGAAACCGGCGGAGATCACCCCTACCAGAGAAGAGAGAATCGCATCGATTGCCGTGGTGCAGACCTGGAGGACCGTGGCGTCCAGGAAGGGGAGCAAGCTACCGGCCAACTCCAGGAGCCCGGATGTGCCCATGGCCGGCACTTGCAACAGGAGATCGATGAGACCGAAAAGAATCACGGCATAAATAAAGACACCGGGCTGGGACTTGAAATAGAGCCAGAGTGTCTCGAGGCCGGCAAGTGGCTTCTTGCCGTCGCAAATCATCACGGCGGCGATTAGATTGAGGAAGCGCATGCATGTGTAGGGAAGCATGAAGGCCAGAAGGGAGAAGATCCAGGCTGCCACTGCGAGCTCCTCCCCCGATTCTCTTGCGGTCTCCGCCAGTCCCTGGTAACCCAGGAGCATGACCACAACCAGTAGCTCGAGGATCACCGTGGGGGTGAACAGCGCGATAATCCCGGGCTTGCGAGCGCGCTCGACGGCAGTCTTGAAGGTCGTCTCGGCGCCGGTCATGAAGAACCAGACAGCCAGGCAGCGGATGCATATCTCATAAGTGAAAAAGATGATTCCCAGGCTCAGGGCTATGACTATTGTGGCAAGATACGGGAGTTCGGTATGGTTTTCCATGAGAAGCTCGGTTATTCCTGACCAGCAGAGATTGTAGAAGAGGCAGGGAAGGAAGAGCCCCTTCATGAGCAGGATCAGATGCTGTCTGACGAACCTGCCGCTTTCGCCTGCCAGGTCGGCAATGGTGGGGTCGACCCTTTTTATCTCCATGCTTCTCGGTCTCGTCGGACTAAACGCCGCTGTCCAGCTCCATCCTGGTCTTGGCGATCCAGTTGAGCTCTTTCAGGGCCTCGTCAGCGGAAAGGCGTCTGGAGCGGCAGTGGTTGAGGACGACTATGGCTTTTTCGAGATCGAGGAAGCCGGTGCGCATGAGAAACTGGCAGCGGCTGGCATTGTGCATGGTGAACTCATCCACCAGATCGGCAGCCAGGAGATTGTGACCGAGCTCGGCAAGAGTGAGGTTGTCTTTGTTGAACACGGCGTCCCGGGCTTCCCTGGAGATGATACCGGATGCGGTGAGGAGCTGCCAGACCGACTTGGAGTCTTCCTGGGTGGCGGTGCTCACGGCAAGCTCAGTGAGAGCGCTGGTGGGGGAGAATCCCCGGGCCGAAACTTTGTTGAGGATCTGGGCTGCCTGATCTTCGCTCAGGGTGGCATTGATCACCATCTCCTGCAACTCCAGGGCGATCTCGAGATCCGGTCGCTTGACCAGACCTTTCTGGATCATCGCCTGTCCTACCGGAATCTCGCTATCCAGGGCCATCTCCAGGGCGGACAGAACATCCGCCTCTTCCATGAGACCGGCTTTTATGAAGAGCTCGCCGATGAGGGTGTGAGGTCTGATAGGCTGGCGGTAGAAGCCCAGCTCTTTCAGGGACTCCTCGAGATTGATGCGCCGGCGGCGGGTGGTTTTGAGGGCTTTGATAGCCTGGTCCCTGGATACTTTGCCGTCTCTCACCAGGACCTGGGCGGTGAGTGCCGCCGAGAGCATCTCCCGGGAGATGGAGCCATAAAGGAGGATGATTCGCCCCAGGGGAAGACCGGCCTCTTTGCTGTCCTTCAGGAAGCGGTCGAGCTCGTCGTGTCCGATAAAGCCTGCCTCGTAAAGGATTTCTCCCAGCTTGATGGTCGGTTGTTTCGGATTGATCTTGCGACCGGTTTTGACCATCGCTTCGTCCAGGGTGATTCCGGTCTGGAACACCATGGTGAGAAGGGAGACGGCTCCCTCGATATCGATCTGGTTGTCCCTGTGCATGGACTGGAGCTGGACCGAAGTCAAAAGCACCTCTTCCGAGACCGTGCCGCACATGACAAGCATCTTGCCGATGGGCATGCTCGTCTCTTTGGCCAGCTCGATGGCTTCTAAAAGCTGCTGGGAGGTCAGGATGCCCGACCGGATGAGCAGCTCGCCTAGTTTGATTGCTTTGCTGGGGCGCTCCATCTGTTCACTTCGAGACTCGAACTCTTACTTGCATACAAATATCAGTGTAATATATACTCCGAGTGAAGCGATGCCAGAAGAGAAAGCCATTATCATTGGTGCCGGTCCGGCGGGTCTGACAGCCGGCTTCGAGCTTCTCGAGCGCTCCAGTGTGAGACCGATAATTCTCGAGAAAAGCGATTATATCGGCGGCCTGGCTCGCACGATGATTTACAAGGGAAACCGCATCGACATCGGTCCCCACCGATTTTTCTCCAAATCCGACCGGGTGATGGACTGGTGGATGGCGATGATGCCTGTGGAAGCCCTGCCCGGCGAAGAGCACGAGATCACCTATCACCAGAAGAAGCGGACCATCACCGTGGACGGCGAGGGTCAGGATGATGGCTCGGGCAATATCATGATCCTGCTCAAGCGCCGGACCCGGATCTACTATCTGCGCAAGTTCTTCGACTATCCCATCAGTCTCAAGGTCCAGACATTCACCAATCTCGGTCTGACCAAGACCATGAGAATTGGATTCAGTTATCTGGGCGCCCTCATGTTTCCGATAAAACCGGAGACCAATCTCGAGCAGTTCATCACCAACCGTTTCGGTCGCGAGCTCTACCTGACCTTTTTCAAAGACTACACCGAGAAAGTCTGGGGCATCGACTGCGACAAGATCAGCGCCGCCTGGGGGGCGCAGCGGATCAAGGGGCTCTCGATCATCAAGGCGGTCATGCATGCTCTCAGGAAGATTTTCGCCGGAATAGGCGATCTCCGGCAGAAACAGACAGAGACCTCGCTGGTGGAGCAGTTTCTCTATCCCAAGCTGGGCACCGGCAGCATGTGGGAAAAGGTGGCCGGGCTGATCAAGACCAAAGGGGGCGAGGTAAGGCAGGGCTTCGAGGTGGAGCGCCTGATTGTCGATGAGACGGGTCGGCGAGTCACCGCTGTGGAGGTGAGGAATCTAGAGAATAACGAGATCGATACTCTCGGCGGTGATTATTTCTTCTCGACCATGCCTGTCAGAGAGCTGATTACCAAGCTCGGCGATAGCGTCCCTGAGAAGGTCAGAGAAGTGAGCGATGGTCTTGTTTACCGGGATTTCATCGAAGTCGGGCTCCTGGTCAAGAAGATGGCGATCAAAGATCGTGAGTCGGGTGGTCGGGACCTGATCTCGGACAACTGGATCTATATCCAGGAAAATGACGTCATGATCGGCCGGCTGCAGATTTATAACAACTGGGGCACCGAGATGGTGGCGGACCCCGATACGGTCTGGCTGGGTCTCGAGTATTTCTGCAACGATACCGACGACATCTGGACCTGGGATGACGAGCGCCTCAAAGAGCTCGGGGCATACGAGCTCGACAAGATCGGGATCATAAAGAAAGAGGACACTCTCGATGCCATGGTGATTCGCATGCCCAAGACCTATCCGGGCTATTTCGGAACTTACGAGCGCTTCGACGAGATCGTCGAGTATGTGAACACAATCGAGAATCTTTTCCTGTGCGGGCGCAACGGAATGCACAAATACAACAACCAGGACCATTCGATGCTCACGGCGATGGTGGCGGTGGACAATATCGTGGCCGGTATCAAGACCAAGGAAAATATCTGGGAAGTCAACACCGAGATGGAATATCACGAGGAGAAGCAGACCTGACCATCTGGCAGAAGGCTACCTGGACACTGGTCATCCTGATGGCGCTGGGCTTCGCCTTTCTCTATCTCTCCGGATTTTTCGTCGCTCTCTCCTCGCCTTTCTCCATCGAGTACGAAGGTCCCTGTCTCTGGGCTGCCAACCGTCTGGCGCATGGGCTGGGCATTTACGATCCTCAGCGCTTGACCCAGGCACCATGGGAAGTGATCATTTATCCGCCGGTCTATTTCCTCGTTTCGGTGCCATTTCTGGTATTTGGCGGACCCAGCTACTGGGGATTGCGTCTGGTCAGCATCATCGCATTCCTGGTCAGCCTGGTCTCGTCCTACCGGCTGTTCTCCCGGACATCGGAGAGCCAGCTCGCTGTCTGCATAGCCCTTCTCGCCTTCGCCACTTTCAATCCGGTCCTGAGCTGGGCCTTGAAAGGGAGGGTAGACATGCTTTCCATGGCATTCTCCATCGTCGCCCTGGACTGGTTCTGGTCCACCTACGAGAATCTCGAGGAGAGGAAAGACGAGTCGAAAATCTCGGGAGCCAGACTGCTTTTCCTGTACAGCCCGGCGATCCTGGCCTCGGTCTTGAGCATCTATACCAAACAACCGTCGGTGGTGGTGCCGCTTTCCATCTTCCTGTTTCTGGTAGTCGTCAAAAAGCTCGATCAGGCGATTATCTTCGGGTTCTCCTCGGCAGCCCTGGGCGGTCTCATATTTCTTTCGGTGAATTACTGGACCGACGGCGGTTTTCTCGCTCATATGCGCTTTCTGAGCCAGATGCCCTTTTCGGTGGATGATCTGACCAAGCATCTTTCCTGGATCGGTGCCGACTGGGCGAAAATTGCTCTCTTGCCCCTGGTGATGGGGCTTTTCTTCATGCGTAAAAAGACCGGCAGAGAGCTCATTCTGCCTGTGCTGATCGCCGGCACCAGCGGTCTGATAACGATCTATACGCTCGGCACGGTTTATGCCAACGTCAATCATTGCCTGCATTTCTACTGGGCTCTCTGCTGGCTGCTCTCCATCTTCGCCTGCGCCGCTCCTTCTCTATCGGGCATCCTGGTGGTGGTCTCGAGCCTGGTGAATGCCTGCACCATGCAAATGTGGCTCTCCACCCTGACCGCGTCAGCGCAGAAAGTGTCCCAGTCGGAGCGGGTGCTCAGAAGCGTTGACCTGAGAAATACCACCATGTTCGTGGAGGACCCGGCGATTGCCATCAAGGCCGGTGCCACGCCCCTGTTCGTGGATGTCGCTACATTCATCCAGATCTGGCAGGAGAACGGCAAGTCAATGGATGATCTCAAGAGCGATCTCCGCCGGCGCGCCTACAGTGCCGTGGTGATCAACAAGCATGACAGCCAGCTCGAGAGACCCCCCTATTTCTGGGACGAGGACTTCGTCAAAGCGGTTACCGATAATTACAGATTCGCCGGGTCTGTGGTGGGCAACGGCGAGATCCAGAACCTCTATATAAGGAAAGAGGATCCCGCACGATCAGAAGTGGACTCAATCGAAGAATCGCCTACAGATTCTTCTCCAGATTCTTGAGGATGTTGTCCAGGTAAGGGCAGCGATAGGCGCCGCAGATGCCCGGCTTGATCTCGTGCACTCCGCAGAGCATGTCCTCGTTCAGGAATATGCAGGGGAATGCCTTTTCACTGGTGGGCAGCACCCGCATGGCCGGATAATTGGCTGGCGATTGCCAGGTGGATTTGTCCGGGAACATGGCGCGGCCTTCCTCGTAGTCGATGAAGACGTCTTTGTGGGTGTAGGCTTCGTCGGTTCTGGCGTTCAGGTCGGCGAGAAAACGCTCGCTGTCGGTAATCGGACCGATAATCCAGTCCCGGTCTCCAATTGTGCAACAGATCCCCGACTGGCCTTCGACGCCGAAGCAGACTTTGTTGCAGACATAGTAATTGGTCTCATTGATGAGCTCTTCTTTGCTCATCGGCCCGGTACGCTCGCAGCCAGACTTACCCGACGCGGGCTCTTCAGGCGCTGGTGCGGCTGAACGCTTGAAGAGCCGCATGATCGTGAATAGCATTGATGTCCTCCGTTTGCCTGTGCTCCAGGTGCGGATTGCATGGTCAAAAGCGAGATTTCCTAGAATGATGCGCGATGCTTGGGAGAGCCGAGGCTACACCATCCCTCTTCAATTTTAGGGTGTGTCCGTGAAATCTTCGTGAAGAATCATTGCGGGCGCTTCGAGGGCCAGTCGTTGGTGACCTTGATCCTGATCTTGCCGCCTCGCTCGCCAGAGGCTTCCTTGCACTGGTACCAGTCGTTCAGCTTGAGCTTTATCTTCGCTTCCACGGCTCTTGCCTCGGGATGAACCCTGAAGAGGTAGGCGATCATGCTGTAGAGATCCGAGTCGGCGCTGGTGTACTGCATTCGTCCCTTGATCGGCACCTTGTGCCAGGTTCCGCCCTCGTCTTTGAAGCGAACCGTCACGTCTATAGTATCTTGCTTGAGCATGAACATGTGAAATGTCCAGGGCTCCTTATCGGTGAGACAGAGAGTCGATGCCGGTCGGCCCGGATAGAAATAGATTCGCAGGGGAATCGCCGCCATCATGACCAGGAATGCTACCGCCAGCGCTGTTTCCAGGCTCGCCGGTGGCTTCGCTTGCGGCTCGGTCTCTTCTTGACCGTCGAAAAAGGCCAGGTAGCCTGTGATCATGATAAGTGAGTAGATGATCAGGCTTTCGGTCAGGGTGATGGCGATTCCCACGTGGAGAAGAACCCCGAGTAAGAAAGCGATCTTGCGGGTCTTCTTGAAGAAGAAGCCCAGGCAAAGAAAAATCTCGAGGACGATCACGAGAAGCGAGAAGGGCATCCAGATCCAATCGATAGTACCGAGATACTTGTAGAAGTCGACGAATAGATGATTGGCCGCCCAGCCGGTGCCCACGGCATACTTGAAGCTCAAACCCGAAAGGTGGGTGGGGCTCGTGAGCCTCCCCAGGACAGCGAATCCATAACAGCCTGCCACGGCAAGCTGGATGATCCTGCGGGTGGCGGAGCGGCTCTTCTCGTGGTGGAAACAGAGAGCGACCATATAAATGAAAATCATCACCACGAAGTGGCACATAAAGGCGACCCGCTCGACACTGCAGTAGTAAGCGAGAACCAGGGTGGGCAGAAGCACGAAGATCTTTTTCTTGCCGCCCAGGAAGAGCCAGAGACAGGAGGCTGCCGTGAGTATGAAAATGAAGGCGTTGAATGGTGCCGGTGGCAGGGGCGGTGCCAGGAAGGTGTCACCGAAACGCCATGCAGGCACTATATATGGTCCCCCGACACCCCGGGACCAGTTCCAGACAAGGAGAAGGCTCGGCAGGCAACACAGGGCGGTCAATCTCCGAATAAGCCCCACCCGGCCCTCGCCGAGATAGAGCCAGTCTCTGAAAGAAAGGCCGGATTGTTCGGATTCAGCTTCCTTCATGCGCCGCTCTTGCGATCATCTCTTTGTTGGTCAGGGTGATCGGCTGTTTGAATGGACGTTTGAGAGAGTCTATGTCCGAGCCGAGCAGATCGATCATGGCCGGATCCGTATTGCCGATCACTTTGCCTGCCAGGATCAGATAGGAGAGCTCATCGGGATTGATCGAGGTGATTCTCGTGCAGGTGGCATCCAGCGCTGCCAGGTCGCGGCCCATGGCCAGGAAGCCGGTATCGATGGGGGTGCCGTTTATCGGACCGTCTCCCTCCATAGCGACTATGGCATCGACCACGGCAAATGCCGGTTTGATGATCCGCACCAGATCGATGATTGATTTTGGAATCCCCTTGAAGTGAAGGAGATTTTTAGGCCAGCCGTATTTGCGTCCGGGCACGGTTCCGAAAAGATTCTTCATGGAGCAGGTGACGCCCACCCAGTGATGGGTCTTGAGCTTGGGAAGACTGACCACGACATCAGCCCTGGTGATGGTGGCAGGCAGGTAGAAATGCTCCAGTGAGGTGAAGCCGTGGGGGTTGGGAACCTTGTCGAGATCGTCGAGATTGAGGTCGACAAAGGGGACATTCATCTCATCGAGGACGTCCTGTATTCCCATCACTTGCAGGAGAAATTCGGTATCCCGCATATGACCCGGTCCTTCCGCCACGGTGACACTGGCGGCGCCGCGATCCCGGACGAACTCGATCACCGCTTTCACCACTGCCGGATTCGTATGGATCGGCATGTCCTTGCGGTACTCCACCATATTCGGCTTGAGGACGACATTCTTGCCTTTCAGATCCGGCACTCCGACTCTGTCTGCATATTGATGCAGCAGACCGGTCATATCTTCCTGGTAGGAGGGGCAGGGAATCAGGGCCACTGCGGAGCGCCCCTGGTGCCGGTCCCTGGCCTGCTCGGCGCTCACCTTCGGGACCTTCACAAGGTCCTCGTTCTTGGCTGCCCTGGTGCATCCGGCAAGGCTTGTCGATGCTGCAGCGGCTTTCAGGAAGTCACGTCGTTTCATGGCTATTACTCATCTTAAGCGGATTCTCGCTGGAAAGGGCGAGCAGGACGAGACCGTTGACCATATTGTTGGTGGAGAAGCTGCCATCACTTTTCTGCCTCTCGAGGAGGTAGGAGAGCTCCTTTTCCCGTTGCTTGCCGTAGACATCCAGGGCAAGGCAGGAAACGGCCAGGGAAAGTGGGGAGGAATCCTCGTTTTTATAGGACTGAAGCACTGCGATTGCCCTGACGACCGTGGGGTGGTCCGGGATCTCCTGCAGGGCTAGCAGGGCCTCGGCGGTGGTCAGACGGTAAGGCGGAAGCTCGGCTCCCAGGCTTATATGGTTGCCATGGTTCCATCCTCCCTGGACACAGGCATTCTCCAGCAAGAATTGATTGGCGAATTGAACAACCTTTATATAAAGATCGGCTCGAGGCAGACCCGGTATTTTCAATGCCATCAAGTGGTAGCTGGTGGGCTCCACCCAGTGGTAGCAGTCGGGGTCCCAGGGCCAGCCCCGGGCGTATTCCAGGTCTTTCCTGCCGCCGCCCATGAGCATGAGCAGTCTCGCCACCACCGGGAAGAACTCCACCCGGCTGTCAGCGAGACAGAGAAGACCGCGTTCAATGGCTCGCCGGAGGTCCTTGTCTCCCAGACCCTTTTGCTCCAGGCAGCGCAGGCTCAAGAGGCATGGACCGGTAGCCCAGTCGGTGAACCCCGTGTCCGGCGCGGTAGACCAGCCACCGTTCTTCTGATCCTGGCTGGCTACAGTGAAAGCAGCTCCTTTTGCCGCTGCTGCTCTTTCCGCTTCCGTATCGCTCAGCGCCATAGCCAGGCTGCACCAGGCGGTGGCTTCGGCAGAAGGACCCTGGCCTCTTTTGTAAGACCAGAAGCCAGTGGTGTCCTGAACTTCTCCTAAATAAGATGCCAGTCGTACCCGACTCGCCTGGACGAGTTCTGGGCTTGCTTGAGGCTGGCCATTCTTATCTGACATAGACCCTGCTTCCCGCTTACGGCACTCTGGGTGCCAGACCGGGAAATATTTCCGGATGTTACGTGCAGGCAAGCATCCGTACCAGAGAAAATTATACTGGGCTGCCGGAGCTGCTATCCGGTACTGGTAGTGAATCAAGAACATTCTCGGAATGTTTTCGAAAGACTCCTAATTCTTTTTCGACATTCGTTATCAAGAAGTACGTCAGAGACACTAGGCGACTTTCGGATCTCAATATAAAATGGAGTTAAGTGCCGGTGAAGACGCAACCAAAAAAGGCCCCTTCCGGGGTTACTGATTCATGAAGCGTCAGGCTGGGTACTTAAGGAAGGCATTGCTTTTAAGGAGGTGAAGAGCACAACCGTTAAATGGTGCAATGTCGGTTTCGTACAGTGGTAGACGTTACTAAAATTAACATTACCTAATACTGAATTCGAGGGACACCTTCTGCAGATTCTAGCGATATCATCGAGATGGCGATAATATTGCTTTCTGCAAACAGAAGGACGCCTCGGGAGAGGTATTGAAGGAGGTATAAATGAGGGATACTCTAGATCGCTTTATCCAGGACGAGTCTGGACAAGGTATTACTGAATACGGTGCTATCCTTGCGTTCGTAGCCATTCTTGTGGCTGTCGTATTCGCAATCACCCAGGGTGCCTTGGCGGGCGCTATCTCGAAGGCGTTCTCCGCAGTCGTAACACAGCTTAACGCTCTGTCTACCGCTGCTGCTGCTGCCTCCGGTTCGTAGCCCGAGCGACCAACAGTCGAATAAAATTCAACGGGGAGCCGCAAGGCTCCCCGTTATTTATTCAGAGCTTCCTATAAAAACCGGTAGAAATCCGCATAAAAACTAGCCCCAGCGTCCGGTAAACGGATAAAAAACACGTATCCAAGGGAATGAAAATAGAGATCTGTTTTATTGCAAAACAAGAAATCAAGCGAGGATTGGAAGATATCAAGCATCGGCATAAGCGGTAATATAGGCACCGTGTTAGTATCCGCGTACCAGGGTAAAAGATTTTGGTCGCGGACGAGGGCCCACGTTGTCCTTGAATCGCCGATGTGCGTTAATAGTAATTGGTTAATCTTTCTCTACTAGAAAGAAGGGGGAACCGTAATGAATCCATTACGAGCACTGTTTCTAAGTCTTTCCCGAATGCCTCCAGCGCTGATGCTTTTGATCATCATTGGTCTGGCCGTTCTGGTCACCATGATGGTTACAGGCAGAATGTCTCAACAAGAGGCAGAGCTGGAAGCCAAGAAGAAAGACCTTGAAGCGAAAATGAGCGCCAAGGGAAAAGTCGTTTATGCAATAAAGGACATTCCCGAAGGTCAAACAATTCCTAGCGATGCTCTTGAAGAAAAAGAGATCGAGCAATCCAAGATTCCGGCGGACGCGCTGACTTCCTCGTCGCTTGCGGCAGGACGCGTTGCAAAATACGGAATCTCGCAGGGTCAGATTGTTTCGCAACACGACCTTGCCCCGCAGGGCATCTCCCTCGGATTCGAATCCAGACTTCGGGAAGGCATGAGAGCAGTGACCTTCGCCGTAGACAACAACTCGGGCGTTGCTGGTTTCGTCACTCCGGAGAGTCATGTGGACATCTACGCAATGGTCGGCTCTGGAGCCGAAACCAAAGTAGCTCCTGCTCTCTCCGATGTCGAGGTAATAGCAGTCGGTCAGATGTACCAGAAACAGCCGGGCGGTACGGCAGCAGTGCCCGCCAACTCGGTCACCGTTCTGGTGTCGCCTGAAGACGCAGCCAAGCTGATCAAATCCATCTCGGCTGCCAAGCTCTACCTTACACTGAGAAACGAAAAGGATCACACCCCGGTTGCTACGGTTGATGTGATTACCCTTTTCGCGAAGGCACCGGATAAAGACGGCGACGACCTCGCTGCTCTGCCTCCGCCTTCGGCTCTTCCTCCGCCGCCGGTACCGGGCGCGCCTGATGGCGAACTCCCGCCGCTACCTGGTGGAGACATGGGTGGCGACCTGCCTTCGGCAGCTCCTCCGCCTCCTCCGCTTCACGAAATAGAGATCTGGTCTGGCAGCAAGAAAGACGTGCTGTCGGTTCCGAAGAGCTAGAATTAGCAGGGCCAGTGACCGTTGGCGCTTTAGTGGGTACAACACTTAGAGGGCCAGCGGCGAAGGGAGTACTCAAAGGATATGAAACTAACCACACTTCTCGTTTGCGATGCTGGTTTGGACAAGCGCCAGACCATCGAGGATCTGATTCACAGTCAGCCATCGCTAGCTCTCGTGAGTACTGTCTCGGGCAGTATGGCGCGTGAGCAAATCGGAAGCTTGCATCCGAAGCTCGTGTGGATAGAACTCAGTCCCGCTCCCGTACGGGGTCTGTCCCTCCTGGCCGAATTGAGGGAGACCTTCCCTCAGCTCTATTTCTTTGTAAGCTACGAAGTTCCGGACCCCGAGTTGATCCGCACCGCGTATCGACTCGGGGCCTCGGACTTCCTCGATGCCGAGCGCTGGCGGACAGACTTGCCCGCTGCCGTTCAGAGCATTCAGCTCAAGCATCAATCCGAATCCGTATCTACGGCCGCCGGTAAAGTGGTGGCCATTTTTAGTCCCACCGGTGGTATCGGTGCCACGACCATATGCACCAACCTCGCCGGTTACCTGGGTAAGTACGGCGAGACCTGTATCGTCGACCTCGACCTGCAGTTCGGCATGGTTTCCCACTATCTCAACCTGGAGCCCTCCTTCAGCTTGAGCACAATCGACTTTTCGCACACCAATTTCGACGCCACCTACCTGCGCAACCTCATGACCAGGTATGACGACAAGTTGAGCATCCTGGCAGCACCTCCTGAACTAGAGGACATCGGCGATATCTATGCCGCCCAGGTCCAGGAGATCCTCTATACGGCCAAACAAGAATTCCGCTTTACGGTAGTCGACCTGCCGAAAAACCTCCTCGACGAGCGGGCTATCGCCACGCTCGACCTGGCCGACCATGTGTTGGTCATAACCGAATACAACTGGGCGGCTATCCTCAATGCCCGTAAGTGTCTGGACACTTTCAAGGCGCACTACAACCAGGAAAAGCTGCTCCTCGTGGTCAACAGGTCTGAATGGCTTCCTCAGGACGTGCTTTCCGAATGCCGGGCCAACCTCAACTATCCTGTCTTTCACGAAATCCCCAACGACACCAAGACCGCCAAATGGGTCAACAACCAGGGGCAAATCGCTCCCGGTCACACGGCGTTGGGTAAGTCCCTGGATTCCTTAGCCCGCAGAGTCGCTGGCGGCGAGCAGCTCATGATCACCGAGAAAAAAGAGAGAAAAGGTGGTGGTGGATTCAAGCTCCCGGCAATCTTCGGTGCGAAAAACTAGACAAAAGGTGGTGAGCTTCTAGATGTCCGAAGAAAAAAAGGAGAATCTACCAGCACGACCCAGTTCCTCTCTGATGGGACAACTCGTCAGACAGAGACAGGCCGGCGAGGTGGTACCCGCTCAGCAAAAGCAAACAGGCGTTGCCGGTGGTCAGCAGGCTACCGGCGTCGGTGCCAGACCTGGTAGCGGACCGGCTCCCGGTCAGAGCGGAGTAGCTCGCCCGGGCGGACAGCAGACCGGTGTAGCCGGACAGCAGCGTCCGGGCGCATCCCAGGTGCCTGCCACCGAAGGTCCCAGCCGCGCTGATCTCGACAGGATCGACGCCAAAGACGATTATGGCGGCTATCACGAAGAGCCGGTTGATGTCGGCGGGGATTCCGGAAAATTCTCGGCTAACCAGCAGCTCATCAGAGAGCGCGAGAAGTTCATCATCGACCAGCTCAGACGAGAGCTGGACACTTCGCGTTTGACCAATATCTCAGAAGACACCCAGGCCCAGGTACGTGCCCGTATCCGGGAAATCGTCAACTCCGACCCTGCTCCTCTCACTATGATGGAGAAAGGTATCCTCCTCCAGAACGTTCTGGATGAGGTCTTCGGTTTCGGACCTCTGGGACCGCTTCTCCGCGACCCCAGCGTCGGCGATATTTGCGTCAACGGTGTCGCCTCGGTCTACGTGGAACGTCACGGTCGACTGGAGAAGACCAATGTGGTCTTCGAGAACGACCGACACCTGCGTCAGACCATCGACAAGATCATCCAGCCCCTGGGCAGACGTCTCGATGACAACTCCCCCATGGTTGATGCCCGTCTCCCTAACGGTTCCCGTGTTAACGCCACGATTCCGCCAGTCACTATCGACGGTCCCACGGTAACGATCCGTTGTTTCGGCACCTCGATCATGTCGCTCGGTCAGCTTGTGGAGAAAGGCGCTCTGTCGGTGCAGATGGCTGAAGTCTGCAAGGCATGCGTCAAGGGCAGGATCAACCTGATTATCTCCGGAGGTACGGGTGCCGGTAAAACGACACTCCTCAACGCTCTATCCGCTCACATCAACCCGCGCGAACGAATCATCACCATCGAGGACGCGGCTGAATTGAGACTGCAGCACGAGCACTGGGTACGAATGGAAACCAGACCGCCCAACACGGAAGGTCGAGGTCAGATCACCCAGCGTATGCTCGTTATAAACTGCCTCCGTATGCGACCCGACCGTATCATCCTCGGGGAATGCCGGGGAGAAGAGGCCTTCGACATGCTCCAGGCCATGAACACCGGTCACGACGGCTCAATGACGACGATCCACGCCAACAACCCGAGAGACTGCACCAAGCGTCTCGAGAACATGATCCTCATGTCCGGGATGGAAATGCCTCAGAAAGCCGCCCGCGAACTGATCGCGTCAGCCATCGAGGTGATTGTGCAGATCAGGCGTCTTGAAGACGGTACACGTCGTGTTACAGAAATTGCCGAGATAACCGGTATGGAAGGTGACACCATAGCCATCTCCACACTGTTTACACTCGAGCGTGAAGGTCGCGACCCGAGAGGCTTCTTCAAGTGCCGCCACGTGGGTTCCGGACTGCCGCCCAAATTCCTCGAGAAATTGGAGCAAGAAGCTGTGCCGTTCAAGCTAGAGTGGTTGCGCTAAAACTGGTAGATTATATATAGGTGGCTTGTTGTCGAGCCGCTAGCGCTTTTATCACAGTATGAGTTTGAGGGTACGGTAGATGGAAGTCGGAATGATGGTGTTCATATCGGTCACAGTGGTTGGCCTGCTCGGCTGGGCCCTGATGAAAAGCGAGCACGCCGACGACCTGATCAGGCTGGCCAAGCAGAAGCGACGACTGGCCGACCGGGACCATGCCAACGAAGAAGAGGACATCTTCGTAACGAAGCGCGAAGGATACCTGGCTCGCATTCTTGCCCATGCGGGCCTCGAGTCTAAATACGAGCAGATGCGGAACGCCTGGATCATGTCGGCCATGGGAGGCGGCTTCCTGTTCGCCGCCATCATGATGTTCAACGTTCCGGAATTGTTCATTGTCGGTTTCATCCTGGGCGTGCCCATCGGCGCCGCCGGCTTCATCTTCTATCTCAACCAGCTGGCCAAGCGCCGTCAGGCCAAGATGACCGAGCAACTCCCGCAAGTCCTGGAGACCATGGTCAGCTCCCTGCGCGCCGGCTCTCCGATTCTCGAGTGCTTCAAAGTTATTGCCGAGACCTCTCCGGATCCTATCCGGGGAGAGTTCAAGCGCGGGCTGATTTCGCTCCAGCTCGGCAAGCCTTTCAAAGACACACTCAAAGAGATGTGCATCCGGATCAAGGCGCCGGATTTCCGACTTCTGACCCAGGCGATCTTCATCTCCCAGGACGTCGGGGGTAATCTCGCCGACGTCGTCTCGGTTATCGCCGACGCCATCCGTGAGCGATTCAAGCTGAGAGACTTCCTTGCTGCTCTTACCTCTCAGGGTAAAGCCACTGCCATGTTCATCGGCTGTCTACCTTACGGGATCACCCTCATCACCTATGCGGCGACCCCTGGATATATCATTCCGTTTCTCAACCACCCGATTGCCAGGATAATCCTGTTGTTGCTGATCATGTGGGAAGCGCTTGGTTTCTACATTCTCATGAAAATGACTACGTTCGAGGTTTAGGTGCGCCCATGTCGATTACTCTCATCGCAGTTCTCACCTTCAGTGTTTGTCTGGCAGCCGGGATGCTATTCCTGAAGCCGGTAATGAGTATCTATGTCGATTCCTATGCTGTCCGTCTGAGACCACGCAAAGAAAATGAGGAAACCGCCGCCGAGAAGCCGAAAGATTCGGCTCTCCTCCTGTTCTGCCGGACGGTAGGCGAAGTGGTGCTCTCGGTCATGCCTGCCCTTGCCGACAAGCGTTCTGTCGAGCTTCTCACGCAAGCCAACTACAGAACCCCTCAGCACCTCGCTATCTATATCGGCATCCGGACATGTGTTGCCGGCTCGGTGCTCTTCCTTGGATTCCTGGCTGCCACCTCCAACCCGATCAACCTGGTCCTTTCGGTACCGGCGGCGGTGCTTGGTTGGCTGATCCCGAACTTCTTCCTCGCCGGTCGTGTCAAAAAACGGCAGCAACAGATCCTTCGCGAGCTGCCGGTAATTATCGACCTGATGATCGTCTGCGCCCAAGCCGGTCTCGGCCTCCTCATGGCTGTGGACAAAATCTCCAAAGAAGTCGGTGATTCCTGCCCGGTCCTGGCCATGGAGATGGTACAGCTGATCAACGATGTCAAAGTGTTCGCCAAGTCCGTGCCTCACGCCCTTCGCGAGATGGGAGAGCGCTGCGGGGTGGACGAGCTGATCAACATGGCGTCGGCTCTCATCGCTGCCGAAGCGAAAGGTGCCGACATCAGCTATCCGTTGCAGCAGCAGGCATCCGCTCTGCGTGACCGCCTCAAGCGTAAGAAAGAAGAAGAAGCCGGTAAGGTCCCGGTCAAAATGGTGCCGGTCATAATGATCTTCGTCATGCCTCTCATCCTCGCTCCCATGTTGGGTCCCGCCGTGGTCACCATCATCACAGCCATCGGACCGATCATGCAGCAGGTCAAATAAGCCGGGGTTTCTCTCTGGTCGCTTGTTTCAATAAGACGAGAAACAACCTGGTCGCATCACGAGTGCGAATGGCTACCAGTTTTCTCACGCGCCTGAGAGGATTGCTCGGCACCGGCAGCCTGCCCGAGGGGGAAGCTCTCTATCTCAGTCCCTGCAACCAGATCCATATGTTCTGGATGCGCTATGCCATCGATGCGGTTTTTCTCGATGCCGACCTGAATGTGGTGGCAGTGGTGGATGCTATCGAGCCATGGCGGGTCTCGCCACACATCAAAACTGCCCGCTCCTGTCTCGAATTGCCGGCCGGCGCCGCCGGTGCCGCCGGTATCGTAATCGGTGACAGTCTGGAGTTGCGGGACCTCTGAGAGCCGTCTCAGAAGCCCATGAAGCGCAGAGTGGGCTCGGCCAGGAAAATACCCATGACCGTGCCTGCGGCGATTATAGGCGCCAGGGCAATGGGCTCTTTCATGGCTTTCAGAACTCTTTCGGTGTCGATGCCGCCTTTCACGGACGAGCCGCCGGAGCTGATGATCTTGAACATGGTGGCAAGTTGCTTCCAGGGGATCGCGGTGCCGGTGCGAATCGCTGCCACGAGCCCGTAGACCAGGCAGAAATAGAAGAAGCAGAGGAGCATTCCTTTGAGCCCGAGAAAGGCTCCGATAGTGGCCATCAGCTTGGCGTCGCCCATCCCCAGCTTCTCTTTGGGATGGGGGAAGACCATGATCAGGGCTCCCACGATCCAGCCCGCCATGGCCCAGAGACCGGCTTGCCAGCCGCCGGCGATGAAATTGATCAGGATGCCCAGGGCTGAAGCTGGAAAGGTGATGACGTTATAGATCTTCCTGGTGCGCAGGTCGATAAGGGCTGTCACTGCAACAATCACAAGGATTGCTATTTCGTTAATGCTGAGAGTGGGCATCGATAGTAAGAACTAATTGCAGGTGGCAATAGCATCTACTTCGATACTCACGTCTTTAGGAAGCCGCGCTACTTGAACAGTCGCTCTTGCCGGTTTGTGGTTGGGGAAGAATTCCCCATATACCTTATTTACCTCGTCGAAGTCATTCATGTCCTTCAGGTAAATGGTTGTTTTCAAAACTGAATCGAGACTCGCTCCGGCGGTCTCGAGGATAGAGGCGATATTGGTCATTACCTGTCTGGTCTGCTCGGTGAGCGAACCGGTAAGAAGCTGTCCCGATGCGGGATCGATCGGGATCTGACCGGAGACATAAACAAAGCCGTTCGCTTTCACAGCCTGGGAATAAGGACCGATAGCCTGGGGCGCCTTTTCGGTAGTAATCGTTTCCAGCATGCCAGTCACCTCCTGCTCTCAACAGCTCCATAGTCTAGCAGAGAGCCAGGAGTCAGGGATCAGGGAAAGAAGAGCTTCTCGTAAGGGGTGATACAAGTCTGGTATTCGGGGACGTACGCCAGGTAAAAATCGCAATATTGCGATTTTTCGATATCGTTCGAGCTGCACCAATCACCACTGTCTATAAACTCGTCCGAGCCTGCCGACGGCAGGAAAGTCGCCAATCTCTTTATAGTTCAGGCTTCGGGTGCCGGCTGGTAGGCCATTGCGGACTTCTGCTCCGAACGCCGATCATGGCAGCGTTGTTAGGCGCGTCAACAGTGAGCCAGCTTTTGCAGGGGCCGAACTCATGAGCTCGCGCGGGAAGGGCTCCTGCCAGAAGGAGTGCACAAACCAGGGCCAGTGACTTCATCAGGGAACGTTGAAGCCGAAGTTACCGCCCATCTGGGAGTTGTGCTGAGTGCTGTTCTGGCGTTGCTGGAAAGCCGGCGGGGCCTGGGTGCTGCCATACTGTCCGGCGGTCTTGGCGAAGTCCGGACGAAGGGAGCCGGGCAGGGGCAGGGGAACGCGCCAGTTATTGGAGAAGCCGCCATTGTGTCCCGCATGGGTAAATTCCGGACCGTCGACGAATTCGTCGCCGCCCCAGGCGTCAGGCAGAGTGCTTCCGTGACCGGTGGTGATGCCGGCGTCGCGAGAGCCCTGGATGCCCATCTCGATGCGGTGCACTTTGGTGAACTCTTCATAGGGAGGCAGACCATTGGCGCCCTCATCCCCGTAGATGTGCTCGGCATGACCGCCGGCGTTGAGGACGAAGCTGTCGAGGCTGGTCACAGGGAGACCGTTACGGCCTCTCGGTCCGAAGACCCGTGCCGTGCCGCCGAGACCGGCGGGCATCATCATCCCGAGAAAGCCCCCGGGTCGCTGGTTGCGTGTTCTGACCGCGTCCGGTCGACCCATCATATTGGTCCGGTAACCCGATCGTCCCATGACGCCTGTGCCCCCCTGGGATTCCTGGACCTGAGCATCGGCTGCTGGTGCGAAGCATGCCAGGAGCGTTAATGTGGCGAAGGAGACGGCGAATTTGAATTTCATGGTAAGGCCTCGATACTAAGGTGTCTCTTAAAACATAGCTCTTAAAACATAGCTCTCTTAAAACATAGCTCTCTTAAAACATAGCTCTCTTAAAACATAGATTCCTGGTCGAAAACTGGTGTCGATTGCCGGGTCTCCCAGGGTAGCTTCTTGGGAGCGCTGAACTGCGAGGGGTCGCTCGCGGTGCCCTGATTGCCTGTGGTCATCTCGGTGGTCATCTCGGTGGTCATCTCGGTGGTCATGGCGCCCTGTCCCTGGGATGGCTGACTCTCCGCGGCATTGCCGAAGGGATTGTCGCTTGCCGACCGGGTGCTCTTGGGAGCGAATGGGAACTGCTGCTCATCGAAATTCTGCTGGGAATTCATCTGATAAGCCTGGTTGAAATCCTTCTGGACTCTGGGAGCATCATAAGCCTTGTCGATATAAGGGTCGTACTCTTTGGGCTTGTACTCTTCTTTCTGGAGGGTCTCGGGATTCAGATAGTTGTATACCTGCGGGCTGTAGACCGGCTTGAAGGCGTTGACACCGAGACCGACTGAAGATTTGCCGAAAGGGCTGTTGAGGAGCATGCTGTGGTAGCTGCTCCGGTGGAAATCATCGCCGGTGAGAGAGAACTTGGCTTGCATACCGGCTTTCTTCGGGGTGAAGAAGCCTGTGTCGTAGCCGCCCTCCTGGTGTGACTGTGCCATCGCTGGTGGTGCGGCAAAGGAAACCATGCCGATCAGGATCAAAAACAGAGGGGTACTTGTCTTCGGCAACTTCGGATTCTCCTGGATTTTACGGAGAGACGGTATTTATGTCCAGGGAGGACGTGGAAGTCATGGGCAGATACCAGCCGCGACCACCGACCAGAGGTGTGCCGGGCGGCAGGGCCTGTTTGACCTGGTTGACGCGCATCATGGTATCGCCGTTGAAACCGTAATTCCAGCGCCCTGATGGTATGGTCGGGCTGAATGGCTGGACTCCGAAGATTCCGGCAATATCGTTGATGGTATCAGTGCTCGGAATCGGCACACCCGCGATCCCGCCGAGGGCTCCGATAAGGCCACCTGGTCCACCGCTGCCGTTGGACAGGAGGCTCTGACTTTGAGTCACAGTCAGGGCAGGAGCGCCGTTGGGCTGTCTGGTCTGGTTGTAGAAAGTAGGCTGGTTGTTGCCGTAATAGTTGCCGACCGTGGTCTGGCTCTGGCGGCCATAGTCGCCGTGATCACCCTGTGATGTGCCGACTCCTCCGCCACCGGAACCGTAGGTCGGCATACCCGAGCCCTGTCCTTGCGGACCGACAGGCATGCCGGCGGTGCGAGAGCCGCTGTCTGTGGTGAAGCCGAAGCTCGGACCGCCCGGCGAGACCGAAAAACCCTGGGACGTCTGCCCTGTCACCATCGAGCCGGTGGTCGGAGGACCGAAGCTCGCTACCGGACCGCTGGCCCCCATCTGAATGCCACCGCCCGGCAGGAAATTGCCCTGTGCCATGGCCGGGCTCGCAACGAAGGCGAGGATGCCGGTAAGGAGAGCCATATAGGTGAGGTTCTTGATTTGCATGAGCGGATACACCTTTGTTAGTGCCTGCAGGCCTTGATTCGGATATCGCATTTGGTAGTAAGTCGGGAACGACGCTTTCGGCTGTCGTTTTTTCTGCCCTCAGCTGCCTGAAAGCAGCCATTGATCGGGCTATGCTGATTAGATGAATAGTACTTAAGAAAAAGGTGCTTGTCAATAGCCGCGAGGGCGCCGAAACCTTAATTCTGTGAGCTTTTGAGAACCCCGACCCTACTCCTTGCCGACGTCAACTTCTTTATACCCGGATCAGACCCGGTTTCTTGCCTAAAAACCACTCGTGGGGTAAGTTTCAGAGGTTATGAGCGTAATTCTTGGAATCGAGACCAGCTGTGACGAGACCGCTGCGGCTGTGGTGGAGGATGGGCGAAAGGTCCTTTCGAGCTGCGTGTTTTCGCAGATCGATATTCACCAGGCTTTCGGTGGTGTGGTGCCGGAGGTGGCGGCTCGGTACCATCTGGAGTCCATGAATGCCGTGGTGGACGAAGCTCTGGAGCGAGCGGGAGTCGGGCGCCGGCAGCTCACGGCCATCGCCTGCGCGAACGGACCCGGTCTGGTGGGCACTCTCCTGGTCGGTCTGTCCTGCGCGAAGGCTCTGAGCTGGTCCTGGTCTCTGCCTTTGATCACCGTGGATCACCTGCAATCGCATGTCTGCGCCAACTACATAGACTCCGACCTGGAGCCGCCTTTCGTCTGTCTACTTGTGAGCGGCGGGCACACACAGCTCATGCATTTCTCTGATTACTCTGCCGGCACGATTCTGGGCGAGACCCTGGATGACGCTGCCGGAGAGGCTTTCGATAAAGTGGCCAGGCTCCTGGAGCTCGGCTATCCCGGGGGACCGGCTGTGGACCGTGCGGCCAGAGACGGAGACCCGAAGGCCTATCGCTTTCCGGAAGGCGTGGTCGATGGTTACGACTTCAGTTTCAGCGGTTTGAAGACGGCTGTGCTGCGCACTGTGGGGAAGCTCGAAGAACCGCTTGCCGGGCGGACTTGCGATCTGGCAGCCTCCTTCCAGGATGCAGTCAATCGAGTGCTTTTCAAGAAAACCCGGGCCGCTGCCCTGGAGACCGGTGTCAAACAAGTGGTGCTGGCCGGTGGTGTGGCAGCCAATTCCAATCTCAGAGAGCGTTTTGGTGAGCTTACCGAGATCGAGGTTTTCATGCCGAGCCTGAAGTATTGCACTGACAACGCTGCCATGGTCGCCTCGGCCGCCCATTTTATGGGCAATGCCGCAGATCTGTCGGCGACGGTCTATTCCCGGGGCAAAAGGACAGGGTCACGCCGATAAAACTGGTCATTCGCATGTAACCGGGTTCAGACCTCGGTTTTATATCGAAGCTACTCGGAAAGGTATAACGATTTATGTGTGGAGAGTACTATATTTCTATGGTGATTCCCCTATAGAGGGGCTCTAAAAGGTCCGCAGCTGGCGTTTTGCGTGCTAGCATGAGCTAAATTGCCGCTATTGGCAGCACAATGTGACCCGGTGCATTGCGCTTGTGTGCCCGGTTACTCAGGATAGCCCTAACATCAGGTGACCCGTCAGATGGTTTTCGAAGACAAAGATCTAACCTGTCGAGACTGCAACAAGACCTTCGTCTTTTCGGCCGGAGAGCAAGAATTCTTCAGTCAGAAAGGCCTGGTCAACGAGCCCAAACGTTGTCCCAATTGCCGAATTCTTATGAGAGTTATGCGCAACGGGGATGATCCGGCCAAGACCGCCGAGGTCAAGTGCGCCGAATGCAATGCGCCGACCAGGGTGCCTTTCCAGCCTAAAGGCTATAGACCCGTATACTGCAGCTACTGCTTCCGAGCCAAGAAGCTCGAGGAAGGAGACGAAGTACTCGCTCCGGAAGAAGGCGACGTGGGCGCTGCCACCGCCTGACCTCAAGTTTTCCAGCCTGCCGCGTCGCCCGGAATCTCCTGGCTGCCAAGCATTTGCAGGCAAAACCAGATTAATTCCTGTACAATCTGAGGTTTGAGATCTGGCTCTTGTCCAGGTCTGCCGGCTTTAGACCTCGGACAGTAGAAAAGTGAGCGAAAATCCTCCTTCCCCACCGCCGCCGCCCCCGCTTCCCAATCCTTCGGAGGACCGGCGCAACAGGGCAGCCAGTGCTGAAGATCGCAATCTCAGATTTGCCGACCGCAAGCTGACTTCGGAGCGCCTGGAAGCCCTGAAGGCGTATCTGAAGGATGCCACCCCTGATGACATCGAGGTTATCAGAAACTGTTACGGCGAGAACCCGGAAGTTCTCAAGCTGATTGGTCTGGAAGGCACTCTGGAATCCGCTGAAGACAAGTAAAATCCGAAACGGCATGTTTCGAGTTTGGATCCCAATTAGATCCCAAGCAACCGAAGCAGATCTTCGTCCCGTATAATGTCTGAAGTTTTTCCTTGCCGAAAGCGGTCGATCGAACTTTCTATGGAAGAAAACACCAAAACAGAGCCTTGTCCCAGTTGTGGGCGACCCACTCCGACCGGGCAGCGGTGCATTTACTGCGCCACCGTCACTGATCTGGATCTGAAAAGCCTCCAGAGCGACTATCTCAAGGCCGAAGCTGACAATGACTCGTCCATGCCCACGGCGGTCAATGTCGTGGTGCAGAAGACCGGGCAGAAAATTCCTCTGAAGACCACTAAAGTCAAGATCGGCCGCGATCCCACCAATCAGGTGGTGGTGGCGGAAGACACTTTCGCATCCAGGCATCATGCCTGGATCACCTTCGAGGATGGAGATTTCTGGATCGAGGATCTGGGCTCCACCAACGGCACTCTCCTCAACGGCCATCCGGTTGTGAAGAGACAGGTGCTTTCTACCGGAGATAAGATTCGCGTCGGGCATACAGAACTTACCTTCGAAGTGGAAAGAAATTAGTAGTCGGAGTTACAGGGACTCAGGGGAGGCATAAGACAGAGTGGCCAGTACGGGCGGCGCAAACCGTATCGAGCTTGAAAGCCAGATTCTCTGTGCTGCGCTCCGTCTGAGCTGGGCGGAGAACGACTCTGTCGGCATGGTCCGGTCTTGCCAGGAGCTCTACCAGCTTTTCCCCGATTTGTTGCCGCCTCCCAAGGCTGAAGGCGACCTTTCGCCGGACGATTACTACGAGATGCTCCAGATCAGCTGCGACGTCAACCCCAGCATGGTTCTGGCTGCTTATTTCAAGGCTGTCAAAAGGTTCTTGAGAGCCTGCCCGGATCCCAAGCAGGACAAGGAAGCTTTCTACAAAGTTCTCAACGCTGGTTTCATTCTGCGCAAGCCCAGGCTGAGGCTCAGCCATGACCTGATCGTCGCTCGCAGCGTTCTGGTCACCAGTCATGTCATCCCGGACGATGGCACTCTCGAGATGATCGAGGCCCCGGTGGAGATGAGGGTGGAGCCGCAACCGGCGCAGATGATGACCACCCAGCCCATGACCGAGACTCTGCCCAAGCTTGTGGAGCTCATGAAAGAGGCTCAGTTCATCGGACCGCCCGAAGTTCAGGCTCTCAAGAATCAGATGACCATGTATCCGGACATCCCGATCAAAGATCTGGTTCTCCGGGCCGGTTATGTCACCGACTCCGAGATGCAGTCTCTCTTGCTGGCTGAATTATTGCTCACCCAGGGCACCATCACCATGGCTCAATTTGCCGTGGCTATGTATGACGAACGTACGTCTGGGACGCGCATGGCGGAGTCTCTCCAGATTCGCGGATGGCTTTCTACCGAAGCTAAGCCTTACGACAAGTAATTCCTATCTCCTGATATCAGTGATAATATTATGTCGCTGTAGGGTGAAATGAAGATCTCCGCTCAGAGTCTTCGTTTGGCCAGGGTGGGGGTAGGCGTTGATGAACCTGGAGCTCCGAAGTTGGCCGCGCCATAAGCTCCGCGTGTCCGGGAATGGTCAGGGTCCCGATCGCACCAGACCCGCCGACTACCGTCGTCTTCTCAATTTTCTGGCTAAGAACAGCTCCATCTGCGAGAAAGCTATTCTCCGGTCTTCGCCGGTGCCCGAGTTCGCAGCCGTCAGGCAGATTCTCAATCAACGGGCACGCAGCACCGTCGAAGAATTTCGGCAGGAGCTCACTGTCTCGACCATCGATACCGACTCCGGCTCGCTATCCAGCGCCCTCACCGAGCTCATCGAGCAAGTCGAGCTGCAGATGAGCGAACAGCAAATCAGCGGGGAGCCGGTGCCCATCTCGCTGATGCCCCAGGGCGGTCTGGATTTTCTGGGTATGGGTGAAGATCAGATTCTTCCGGTGGAAGAGATGAGCTTGGACCCGGGCCCAGTCTTCTTGGACGGGATTCCAGATAGCTCGACAGTGGTCGCTTCCCGCCGCGGTTTTCTCGATCAGACCGCCCGCATGCTGGAGCTCTGGTTCGGAGCCGGTGAGGAGAGCGATGACGAGATCGAAGAGCCGTTGGAGACCATCGACGACGAGGTTGTCCAGAGCCTGGTGGAGGATCCTGCGGAGCTTCTCCGGCAACTCGAGCAGATAGCCCAGTCATCATCATCTCCTGGTGCTATCAGCCCGCCAGTGGCGCCGCCGCGGCCTGGCTCCAAGAAAGCGGCCAAATCCGAGCGCTCCGAAAGAGCCTCGGTGAAGCGCCGCCGTCACTGGCTGCGCCCCTGCATGATCCCCATGAACAATGGCACCCGCAAGGAAGTCTTCCCTAACAATGCCTCGGTCACCAAAGACGCTCTGGGTCGAGTGAAAGAGGTTCGCTCCCAGGAAGGAATCCGTATCCAGTTCGGATACGACGGCAAGGGGCATCTGGTCTCTTTCGTTCGTACTCTTCCTTCCGGGCGAGTTCATTCCCGGGCCGACAAAGACCGGCACGGGGTGGTGGTTCGTGACGAGCGGGGCCGGGTCAAGGCTCAGGGTGACAATATCGCTGTCGATCCCCGGGGCTGTGTCAGCATTCGTAAGCTGGACGGGCAGTTCTGGTGCGTCGATCTGGTTCGGGGCATCCATATCGAGCGGCGCATTCTCGAGGATATGAGCGGCGCCTGGCACAGTCTCACGGCTTTGATGGCTTACGATGGCTTTCGCATGGCCACTCGCTTCCAGGCCCTGAACCAGTCCTACCGGCGATTCGGAGACTGGCTGGCGCCATCGACCCAGGGGGTTTTCCGCTTCTACGGCAGGGACGGCTCCATGATCGAATTCGAGAGCGATGCCGATTTGCAGAACCTCAGACCCCAGCGGGTCGAGTCCAAGGGAGCGATCAGGGTAGAGCCGGAGCTCGCCGGCAAGCGTCAGGCTCGCACAGCCTGGGACGCTGTACATGAGTACACCAGCCTTTATCTTTCGACGCTTTGAGCTTTGAATAACAGTAGAAGAAAAAAGGGAGTTCACTTGTAGATGACAGAGCCAATCAAATTCGGTACCGACGGCTGGAGAGCCGTGATCGCCGAAGACTTCACCTTCGCCAATGTCGAGAGAGTCGCCTATGCTGTCGGTCTCTATGTCCGGGAGAACTACGAGAAAGATACGCCGATGCTGATCGGCTATGACACCAGATTCCTGGCTGACAAGTTCGCCGAGCGGGCCGCCAAGGTCCTCATGGCCATGGGCGTGCCGGTGAGGGTCTCGAGCCGTGACGTGCCCACTCCCTGTATCGCCTGGGCGACGCAGCACGAGCCCACTGCCGGTGCCCTGCAATTCACCGCCAGCCACAATCCGCCCGAATACTGCGGTATCAAGTATATTCCCGAGTATGCCGGTCCGGCCACGGATGATATAACCAACAAGATCGTCCAGCGCCTGGCCGCGACACCATCGGAGATCCCAATCTCGGATGGTGAAGTTCAGCACTTCGATCCTCAGCCACCGTATCTGGCGGCAATCGGCAAGATCGTCAATCTCAAGAAAATCGGCGGCTCCGGGATCAAAGTCGGCTATGATGCCCTGTACAGCACGAGCCGCGGCTATCTCGACCATATCCTCAAGCAGTGGGGAGTCTCGGTGAAAGTCCTGCACGACTGGCGCGACCCGCTTTTCGGCGGCGGTATGCCCGAGCCCAAGAAACAGTTCCTCCGTGACCTGAGCGGCATGGTGAAGACCGAGAAGCTCGATGTGGGCCTTGCCACCGATGGTGATGCCGATCGCTTCGCCGTCCTCGATGAGAACGGCAATTATCTCTCTCCCAACCAGCTTCTTTGCCTGCTTACCCGCCACCTGGTGAAAAACAAAGGGCAGAAAGGCTCTATCGTGCGCACCGTCGCCACGACTCATCTCATTGATCGTCTGGCTGAGGCTTATGGACTCGACGTGATCGAGACTCCCGTTGGTTTCAAATTCATCGGTGAAGAGATGCGCAAGGGCGATATCCTCATCGGCGGCGAAGAATCGGGAGGTATGTCGATCAAAGGTCATATCCCCGAAAAAGACGGCATTCTCGCCAATCTGCTCCTGGTGGAGATGATGGCCTACGAGGGCAAGCCTCTATCGGCTATATGGGAAGACCTTCAGGATGAGGTCGGCGACCGGTTCATCGGTTTGCGTGCCGACCTCAAGCTCAACGATTACACCCAGAAAGAGCTCATGAAGAGGCTCACCGACAAGCCTCTCAGTCAGCTCGCCGGTGAGAAGGTAAGCAAGGTCGGACGCAAAGATGGTCTCAAGCTCTATCTCGATGAGAGCAACTGGCTCCTCATCCGCCCCAGTGGCACCGAGCCCCTGATTCGCCTCTATTTCGAGGGTACTTCCAAGGAGCGTGTCGACAAAGTAGCTGGTGACTTCAACGCCCAGGTCGACGAGATTCTCAAGGCTCTCGAGAAGGAATGCACCAGCAAGCCCAGCTCCAAGAAGGCCACCGCCAAAGTGTAAGACAGGTAGGGAAAAGCGATGAGCGATCAAGCAAACGATAATGCAGCGGTTCTCCGGCATCTTCTGGTGATGGTTGTCTGCCTTTTCGCTATCTGGCAGGTGGGCCGCTCCATACACGGCAGCGTCGAGCGGCAGCTCTTCCTCCACAACCAGCAACTCGCCCTCAAGGCTGGGCAGACCCAGGCCGAGGAGATCAACCAGGAGCTCAGGGACGGTCTCTCGAGCTACAAGTCCTCCACCGGTATCGAGCGTCTGGCCAGGGAGCGACTCAACCTCGCCGGCACCGACGAAGTTATCCTGCGCCTGGCGAAATAGACGGCAGGCGGATATTTGGCAAGGTGAAAGCTCCGGTAAGGGGGCTGTTAACTGCATGTTAGGAGTAGGGTGATGCTCTGTTAAGTGATGCGTGCGAGAAAATTCAAAGTGTTAGGATGCGAATCGTAGTCCCCTGAAGGAGAATCATCAAATGGTTCGAAATGCCCTTGCTCTCGCCGTTATGATGTCGTTGCTCGGTAGCGGCGCCGTATTCGCTGCCGACGATGCCGATGCCTCCGCTCCGGCTAAAGACGAAAAGTGCGAGAAGAAATGCGACAAGAAAGCTGAAAAGTGCGACAAGAAAGAAAAATGCGACAAGAAGGCTGATAAAGCCGACAAGAAGGCCGACAAAGACGCCAAAAAGGCTGAAAAAGAAGCAGCCAAGACCGACAAGAAGGCTGACAAGGACGCCAAGAAGGCTGACAAAGACGCCAAAAAGGCTGACAAGAAAGCCGCCAAGGAAGCCTCCAAGGATGAGAAGAAGTCTTCTAAAGAGAAGAAGTCCGAAGCATCCAAGGACGACGACAAGAAGGCTGACGCCAAGTAAGCGCTCAATAGTCGTACTTTCCGAGATGAGCCGGTTCACCCGGCTCATTTTCTTTGGGTCGAGATTTTGCCAATGAAAAACGGGTCAACCCGCAGGGGTGACCCGTAACTCAAGTCCGAAGGTACCTAATCAGCGTGTTACCTAATTAACTGATTGGCCAATTCAGCGAACGATAGCTCTAGACAGCCAGAATGCTCTGACTTGTTTGTAGGTATTGAGCAGCTTCATTTGAAGCGGTACGCTGTTGACTACCGGTGCGGACGGCATGGCAGGTACCGGAGCTGGACCGATAACGATAGGTCCACTCGCGAACGAGGACGTGGCGAATACTCCAAGTCCAAGAACGCTAGCAAGGAGCGCCGATGCAAAAATCCGTTTTCTCATCTAGTGTTTTCACCTCCGAACTTCAGGTGTTTTGGCCGGGCGAATTGGCATCATATTCTCTATCATAGAAGATACCCGGCTATTTGAGTCTTGACAATATCATATCATGGTCGTCAAACATTAAATCTAGGAAGAACCCCATTCATTTAGTATCGTTTCGGAGACGCAGCCTTGCTGGATTTCATTCTCATTCTCGGATGCTCGATCCTGGCCCTCATGGGTCATGGCGCCAGAAAGCGTAAATGGCTCGAATGGCTTGTCCGGATCATTATCGGCTTCTTCGTCTTGCTCGAGCTCAACATGGCTTTGTTCGGGCACGATTTCAGCCAGCCCTGGATCGGCAAAGTGACCATGGTGATGGCTCTGGCCAGTCTACTCATCCTGGTTCTGCCGATGCGCAAGCTCATCTCGGCTCTATTCACTTTCCTGGATGGTATCACCTCTCTGCGGGCGATCACCGGTCCTGTCCGGCATCATATGTCGGTGATCAATTCGATCATCGACAAGAGAGTCTTCGTTCCCGAGTCGATCCCGCATATGGTGGGGCTCTTCTGTTTCATCACCACTTTCGGCTGGTTCCTGCAAGTGGTCAATCCCGCCTCCATGGACTTTCCTTCCCTGCCTTTCGCGGTTCCCATCTCGGTGGAGACTCTCTTCTCTTATAACGGATTGGGACTGGTGCTCGTCTCGCTTTGCGGAATCGGCATCTTCGTCACCAGGAACTGGAAAGAGTGCTGCGACCGCCTGGGATGGAAGAAACCCAGCATGGCTCATGTCGGAATCGGTATCGGTCTGATCGGTTTCAGCTTCGCCTACGATTTGATCTGGTCTCTCTATACTCATGGGCTCGCCGAGCAGGACCTGGCCACCAAGCTTTCCGCCTACAACTCCGGGACTTTCGCTGTTTCGGACAATTTCGGTATCGCTGTGATGATGGGACTGGCTACGGCCATATTTGCCGGGGTCGGGGAAGAGACTCTGATACGCGGGGCACTGCAGCCGGTGGTAGGCATTCTTCCCGCTGCTATCCTCCATGGCGTGCTGCACGCTCAGTTCAGCCATGCTCCGATCTTCATCGTCCAGGTCGCAATCTGGTCCATGTGCATGGGAATTGTGCGCCGTTTCACCAGCACCACTACGACAATCATCGGTCACGCTGGATTCAACTTCGTGACCACTTTCCTGTTTGTTTTCAATCCCTGATCAAGACTTCCTCAGGCTGAACTCAGGCAGTGCGGTCACCACGGACCGCGCGCGGGAAGCCGTCACATGGTGCCCTGACCGCCCTGGATATTGCGAAGGGCTTGCTGAGCGTAGGACCTGACCGAGCCATCGGTGTCCTCCTGGGCTTTGGTGAGCGCCGGAACGGCATCTTTCGCGGCACTGCCTATGGAGCCAAGAGTGCGGGCCGCATACATACGCGTGTTCCGATCGGGGCTTCCGAGCATCTCGATGAGCCTCGGTGTCAGCGGTGCCATGAGCGGACCGAAGTCAGAAAGATATGTCAGTATCTGACTCCGCTCGCTGGTGCTGCCATCCAGCAGTTTCATGAAAGCCTTGGCGACATCCTGGTTGTTTCGACCCAGGTTTTTCAGGGCGTAGATCAAGCCATTGCGCATGCTCGGATCAGACTCGCTGGCGAGCATCTCGAGAAGCGCCGGAATGGCGGTGTCGCCGTCGCCGCTATAGAGACCGAGAGCCTGCACTGCGGCGATCCTGACCCTCAGGTAGTTGTCGTTGAGGGCGGCGGTCAGGGCCGGGACCGCAATCTTCGCGTTGCTGTGATAACGGCTCAGGGCGGATGCCGCTGCGGCGCGCAATGAAGGAGCGTTGTTCGAATTGAGAACCGCCACCAGCACCTCGGTGGATTTCATGTGGAGGGTGGGTCGCTCTTCGCGAGCCAGGCGGGCGAGAGCCTCGATGGCCTTTCTTGCCACCGAGACCTCTTTGTCGGTTTTGACAATCTCGATAATGGTGGCTTTCACCTCGTCTGTCTTGGGACCGATGTTCCCCAGGGTGGTGATGAGGGCCGACTTGACCTGGTTGTCGTCACTGGCTTTGAGAATGCCGATGATGGTGCTCAGGGACGAATCGGTGATCGAAAAATCCTGGTTGCTCGAGAGACGCTCCAGAAGCTGGGAGGCCCTGAGCTTGACGGTGGGATCGCTTGTATCGAGAAGATCCACCAGGGCTTCGGCGGCCTCTGACGGGCGGTCGTGGACCTGGCGCTCGAGCTCGTAGATGTCGAGCCGGGCGCCCTGGGTATTGGCGCGAATAGCTTTGATGATGCTCTTCACCGGCTCGCTGGACGAAAGACCCGGCGCGGCGCTTGCCGCTTCGGCCAGAAAGGGTGTCCCTGCTGCAATCACAGCCACGATCAATCGCTTTCGCATAAGGCAATCCTCATCTCCACCTAGTGGCATGATACCCGCTGAGCCAGGTATCGGTCAGGGGGGAAACCCTGATCCGCCGGGTTATGGCCTGTCCGGGGCGAAACGGACCAGAAGAGCCCGGGGGAAATAGATGGAGGCATTATTGAAGTGGCTTTCCATGTCTTTTGTATTGCGGCAATAAGTGACCACGAGAGTGCGCTCCCGGGCTGACAGCTCGCTGTGACCCTTGGCGCTGTAGAGAATGATATTGTCGTCTTTCTCCGGGCAGTTGTAGACGCGGGTGGAGGCGCTCCATGGACCCTCAGGGCTAGGGGCTCTGCGCACGGCGATGTCTTTGCTGAAAGGCGGCATATAGGCTGCTACCACGCCCTCGATGCCTTTCACTCTGCCCACGGACATCTCGGGTCCGGCGTCTTCGAAGAGGATAGCGGCCTTTTCGGGGGCACTGCTCCACATGACTCCGCCGGTGAAGAATTCCATTCTCTCCACTTTGAGCTCGGCAAGAGAAAACCGGTCTATTCGCGCGAGTATCAGGGGATGGGCGTTCATGCCTGATTTACGTTTGGGTGCGGTGCAAAATATATAGAGATCGCTGCCTTGCAGATAGCAAGCCGCTCCGGCGTGGACCGCTTCCGGATCCCAGGGAAGGGTGACGGATCTCTGCTTCCACGTGGCCGGCTCGTCTTGAGGGTTGTCGATGACGACGAGATCGTGCCCGACGGTCTCGAACTGGAAGGGCGGGGGCAGCTTGAGGTTGGTGCGAATCCGGTGCAGGAAGACATAGAGCTTGCCGTCCACGAAGGCGCCGTCGCCGGGCCAGACATATTCTTTATCCCTGGCTTTCCAGATCGAATCGGGCTTGGGTTTGGCTTTGTCCCAGTAGAATGTCAGGTCACCGTATTCGATGCCGGAGGGAACGGTCTCATCGGCATGCAGCGTTCCCCTGGCGATGGTGTTGTTGATCATGTCTACTTTTATGCGCCTGGACCCTTCGATATCACCGATCCAGGTATCGCCGAACGTCCAGATTGTCTCCTCCAGCCCGATGGGCACCGAGAAGGCGCCGTCGGCACCAATCCAGCCGTGCTTCTGATCGAAGAGACGATCGAGCTCGGTGAGGGGCTCCACGGATTCGGCTTTCAGGGGTGGGGGAGCCTGGCTCACATCCGCGTCGGTGCAGTGGCCCGGCTCGGTTGCCAGGACCAGTAGAGTGATCAGGATAATACAAAACAGAGGCTTCAGCTGTCTTCACCCCTGTCGGAGTCCGGTTCGGTCGAGGCGGGCGGAGTCTCCTTGCCGGATCCGTTCGTGCCGGATCCGTTCGTTCCTGACCCGCTCTTGCCGTTCTTGGTTTTCTTGCCTGGTTTTCCCTTGCCGACCGTCGCCAGTCCGGCGAGGAAGTCCACATCGATGACTGGTCTCTGACCGACAAGCTTGCGCTCTCCAAGAGTGGCAATCTCTTTGTCCAGATCTTCCTCGCTTATCTGCGGCTCGAGAATGCGAACAATGTCTTTGAAATAGAGGGTCTCCTTCTCGACAAGGGCAGCCGCCATCGAATCGAGCTCTTCACGTTTCGATCGCAGCAATTGTTCGACATTCAGGTAGCATTCGTCGACGATTTTCTTGATCTCGACCTCTATCTCTCTTTCGGTCTCCGGAGAGGCCTGACCGTCGTCGGAGCCGAACGCGTCGTTGGTATTGAATTTGAAACTGCCCATGCCATAGCGGCGTACCATGGCGCTTGCAGTGCGCGCAACGTTAGACAGATCGCTACTCACGCCGGCGGCATTGGTCTCACGGAAAATTGTCTCGGCCACGAGTCCTCCAAGACTGACTTCGATTCGGGAGCGCAGCTCGAAGGCGTTCGGCACGTGATGGAAGTTGTCGTCCTTGTCCACCGACCACATGTAGCCGAGTGCACCACCACTCGGGATGATGGTGACGACCTGGATTCGGCTCAGCTCGTTGCGGTAGTAGGAGACGATTGTGTGTCCCGACTCGTGATAAGCGGTTTTCCAGAGATCCTTGAGGACCACGTTTTGAGTCCGGTGCATGCCGAAATGGACTCTTTGTATGGCCTGGATCATGTCTACCTGGCTCACCGCCGTACGACCATTTCGAATCGCTGTCAGGCCAGCCTCGTTGACGATATTGGCGAGCTCGGCTCCGGCATCGAAGACTGTCATCCTGGCGATTTCCAGAATATTGACTGATTCGTCCAGCTCGACACTGTCCAGGTAGTGCTGGAGAATCGCCTCGCGCCCCTCGAGGTTCGGAAGCGGAACGTCGATACGGCGGTCGAATCGGCCAGGCCGGAGCAGAGCATCGTCGAGCATGCCTGGATTGTTGGTAGCACCGATGGTGAGCACTTTGTGCTTGCCGAATCCGTCCATCTCGACCAGAAGCTGGTTGAGAGTGCGGTTAACTTCGTTTTGTCCCCCGAAGCCTCTGTCCTTGGTTCGACTCGAGCCCACGGCGTCGATCTCGTCGATGAAAACGATGGCCGGCTTGCCGCTGCGCCGAGCTTGCTCATAGATAGCCCTGACTCTCTGGGCTCCGAGACCGACCCAGACCTGCACGAAGTCGGTGCCGGCCAGGGAGTAGAAAGCCACTCCCGCCTCATTGGCGATGGCTTTGGCCAGCATGGTTTTCCCGGTGCCGGGACGACCGACCAGGAGAATTCCTTTGGGGGCTTTCAGACCGCTTTTCTGGACGACGTCTATGTTCTTGAGGAGAGTGACAACCTCTTTCGCTTCGCTGATCGCCTCATCCATTCCCTTGATGTCTTCGAGCGTGACATCGAGGTCGGGTACCTTGGAGAGATTCATGCCGTCCGTATTGAGCTTGTGCCCGGCGGTCACTGAGACTCGGCTGACGGCTTCTTCCAGGTCGTCAGACTCTATGGACTTCCGGCCTTTGCGGACGGCAAGGATGGCTGCTTCGTTGACGGTGGCGGCTATGTCCGCGCCCGAGAAATTGAAGGACTGCTTGCCCAGCGCCTCCAGGTCGATGTCTTCTTCTACTTTGACCTTCTCCAGATAAGTCTTGAAAATCTTCTCCCTGGCCTCGGCATCGGGGAGCGGCACGTAGAGTTTGCGATCGAAGCGGCCTGAGCGCAAGAATGCGGGATCGAGCTGATTCTCTACATTGGTGGCGCCGATCGTGATCACGTTGCTGTGACCGCCGACGCCGTCGAGCTCCACCAGGATCTGATTGAGCTCGGTGGTTCGCTCGTTTCCTGTGTCGCGCATAGTGCCGCCCACGGCATCGATCTCGTCGATAAAGACGATGGCAGCCGGGCTCTTTCTTGCTTGACTGTATAGCGAGCGGATTCGCGCGGCTCCTTCGCCTCGGAAAGAGCTCTTGAAATAAGTCGCCGACAGTCCATAGAACGGAACCCCGGCTTCGTTCGCTATGGCTTTGGCAAGCATGGTCTTACCGACCCCGGGCGGGCCGATCATCATGATTCCTTTGGGTAGCTTGGCTCCGATCTGACGGAGCTCTTCGCCGCGCTTGAGAAAATCGACAATCTCACTGATGTCTTGCTTGACGTCATCGATTCCGATCACATGCTCCAGGCGCACTTTCGGATCATGTGTGATCAGCTCCACACCGGAGGTGAGAGTGCGCTCCAGACCGATGGCGATGTTGTCCAGGGCGGACTTGATCGTATCGAGAGTTACTTTGTTCGGTCCCCCCGGGCGCCTGGCCAGGAGCGCCGCCTCGTTGACGACGTTGGCGATATCGGCAGGCGAATAGTTGGCGGTAAGGTCCACAAGCTCCTTCATCTCGATATTTTCGTCGTGACTGACCTTGTTCAGGTAATACCGGAAGATCAGCTCTCGTTCTTCTTCCGTGGGTATCTGGAAGTAAATGCGCCTGCTCATTCGTCCTGCTCTAAGAAGAGCCGGATCGAGCATGCCATCGTTGTTGGTTGCGCCGATGACCAGCATTCGGGACCCGTGGAAGCCGTCCATCTCGGTAAGCAATGTATTGAGGGTCATGTTCATATCGGTCTGACCGCCGAAGCCACGATCTGCCTGCCGACGGGCACCGACCGACTCGATCTCGTCTATGAACAGGATAGCCCTGTCGTGCTGGCGGAGCTTGGCGAAGAGCATCTTGAGCTTGAGGACGCCGAGACCCATGATCAGACCGCTGAGACCACCGCCCTCGATGACATAGAAGGGTACGCCGACTTCGTTGGCGATGGCACGGGCGAAGATGGTCTTGCCGACACCGGGAGGACCGATGAATATCATGCCCTTGGGGACATCGGCCCCCGAGTCCATATAGTGCTGGCTGTTGGAGAGGATGTCGATGACTTCTTTGATCTCGATTTTGGCTTTGTCGTTGCCGATCAGCTCGTCGAGGGTCTGGGGAGCTTTCGGGCTGATCGGCGGATCTTTGAAGAGGAAAGGAAAGAACTTCTTGCCGAACGGCTTGGGAGCCTTGGAATCGGCTCTTGGCGGAAGCGGAAAGAGGATGGAGAGCAGGATATAGAACTGCATCAAGATGAGCAGGGCACCGAATATGGCGGCGCCGACCAAATTGATGATCGAATATTTCAGCAGGGCCGGGAAGGATGTGAACGGGTTCCACCACTGGGCGGTGAGAATCAGGACCACGGTCCATATGATCAAGAGTGTCCATCGGGCCCAATTTTTCATGACTCTGGCTATCCTCTCTTATGAAACTAGAATCTTCCGACCATGGGAAAGTCTATTCTCATTGACTTCTTCGAATCTTTGATGCTGGCTGCGCCTATATAATTCCGGTCCATATCCACGTAATTCATCTCGGGAAGCATGCCTGCCTCACGCTGACCTATGAGGTGGGCATCTTCGCGTACGGAGCAGTCACGCACTCCGACAGGACTGAAATGACGCGACAGACCCCGACCGCCGAAAAGGCAGGTGAAGGTGAGAACCGCTATGAAAGCTATGATGTAGTTTCGCATACCTGTGTTGTTCCCATCTCGACCCGGAATCTCCCGTGGAAGCCGCCACGGAGCCCGCTAAAGAGCTATTTTAACCCTGATCGCAGGGCGGCGCTCGGTTGCTCGAGATGTTTTCGGATCAGGGTTTGTCCTAGAGATTACCCGGGGCCGGTGCCGATTGCGGGATATTAATCTGATTGCGGGCCAGCCAGCCGCGCATGGAATCCTCGTCCATGGCGCCCTCGTTGGTATCTTGCAGGTGACCTTCCTGGAAAATCATAAGGGTCGGCACGCCATAAACATTGTATTTGCCTGCCAGGCTGGGGCTCTTTTCGAGATTGACCTTGCAGATCGTAATCTTGCCCTGACCTTCATAAGCCAGGGTGCCGAGCACCGGCGCCACTTGCTTGCAGCCCGGGCAGTTGTCGGTATAGAACTCCACCAGGACCGGATCCCGGGAATCGAGGACATAGCCCTGGAAGGTGCTCTCATCGGTCTCGAAGATGAGCTCCTGTCCGCGCAGGGCGGGCTGATTGGCGCCCTGGTCGTCCTGCAGGGGCTGGACCGTGAAGTTCATGCCGTTGAGTATGGAGCCCACCGCCAGTGCCAGCAGAAACGCGATAACGACCTCTTTCATGGGATTTCCTCGAAAAAAATGAAGGTAGACTCCAAGCCTACCTTCTATATTTGCACAAGGGCGCTAATTTCGCACCGTGGTCTTATTTGCCGCGCTCCGGAACGAGCAGGAAGTCGATCACATGGATGACACCATTGGCGCAATCGACGTCTGGCTTGGTGACGAGCGCTCCGTCGACGACCAGGGTTTGACCGTCGTCTTTGGAGTCAATCATCAAGCTCTCGCCCTGGATTGTCTTGATCGAACGCTTCTGAGCGAGGTCTTCAGCGCTGACTTTGCCTCTGACCACGTGATACTTGAGGATCTCCGGAAGCAGATCTTTGTCTCCGAGGAGCTCTTCTCTTCTCTCTTTCGGCAGCTTGCCAAAAGCAGAGTCGCTGGGGGCGAACACTGTGTAGGGTCCTTTGCCGTGCAGGGTGCGAGCCAGACCCGTGGAAGCGAGAGCGCCGGTGAGGGTGCCGAAATCGCCTTCAGCCTTGGCTGTCTGGACGATGTCTTTCTTCTTGCTCACCTGCCGCTTTTTCTTGGCAACGGCCGGTTGCGGGCTGGTCACCTCGATGCCCAGCGTCAACCCGGTGCCCATTACCGAAAGGGCAAGCAAGCTCATCGCTGCGCGCTTAACGTATTCCATCTCGATCTCCTTCTTCTTTACCCCAAAGAACAATTACAAACCCGGAAAGTCGCCGGATCTTGTCTGTCACCCAAACACCGCCAGTATTAGACGTGCTTGTTGATAGCCGTCGTCAGTTTGGATTTCGGAACCGCACCGACAACCTGCTCTACTACCTGGCCTTGCTTGAAAAGATAAAGGCTAGGTATGCCTCTGATATGGTATGCCTGGGCAGTTTTCGGATTCTCGTCGGTATTGACCTTGACGACTTTGATCTTGCCCTCGAAATCCTTGGACAAATCCTCGACGATGGGAGCCACCGCTTTGCAAGGACCGCACCAAGGAGCCCAGAAGTCTACCAGTACCGGAACGTCAGCCTTCAAGACTTCTTGCTCGAAGGTAGCATCGGTTACATTTGCCACAGCCGACATTATGGAATGGACCTCCCCGTGGGTGTTTGAAACTATTTCTTTTCCTCTGATAAGGAGATTATAGTCTCATCGGGACAGTTTCCCACACAAAGGTCAATTTGTCTTAATCAGATGATCGACAAGCCGGAGCGCTCACGATTAGCTTCAGGCAAAATATAATCAGGGTTTGGGGGTTTCAAAGATACCCTGTGCTATGGGAGGCTACCGTAAAAATTCGGTGAGAAAATAGGTAGAGACGAGGAAACTACCGGATGCGCGCTCTCGAAAGATTATATAGATGGCTATTCAGCTCGCTTGCCAACCAGCTGCTGATTACCTATCTCCTGATCATCACCATCGCTCTGGTGGTGGTGAGCTTCTGGGCCTATGTCACCATCAAGCGGGAGTCCATCACCGATCTCAGAAACTCTCTGGAGGTGGAGGCCGTCAATCTCGCCCTGGAGATCGACAACGACCTGCAGCTCGACTCCCCTGCCAGCCGCGAGCGTATCCAGAGGGCCGTCGATCGTCGCGCAACCAGACTCGGTGTCTCGATCACTGCCGTGGATCGAAACGGTCATGTCCTTGCCGATTCCGGACCGGTAGGAGAGTTCGCGCCCAAGCCCAGGGACGAAACTCCGAAGACCGAGAATCTCCTCAACGAGTCCGAGATCGCCGACGCTCTCGCCGGGGTGATGGCCACTTCCAAGCGCAGCTCCCCCACCACCAATACCAACTGGCTCTATGTGGCCAACCCGATCCGATCGGCCGGTGTCACATCCGGTGTGATCCGCGTGGGGGTGCCGCTGACCGAAGTCGAGCAGCGCCTGGAGAAGGACCTGATCGTTTTTCTCGAGATCATTCTGGGCACCGGTGTGGTCACGGTCATGATCAGTCTCTGGCTTGCCGAGCGGGTCAACCGCCCGGTCAAGGAGATGAGCAAGATGGCCAAGGATATCGCTATATCCGGCGACATCACCAGTTATCTGCCTGTCCGGCGCACCGACGAGATCGGCGAGTTGAGCCTGGCTTTCAACCAGATGATCGGTCGCCTGCAAGAGCAGGAGCGTATGCGTCAGGAGTTCATCTCCAATGCCAGCCATGAGCTCAAGACCCCGGTCATGGCTATCGGTTCGGTGGTTGAAGCTCTGCTTGCCGGAGCCGCCGACGATCCAGCCCTGCTCAAGCAGTTTCTCGCTTCGCTGGAGAAGCTGGTGGATCGTCAGGATCGACTAATCCGCGATTTGCTCGATATCTCCAAGCTGGACAGCTCCGATCCTACCGACTGGAGCGACAGCGTCAATATCAAGCAAGTCCTGGCCGAGGCCGTTGAGCAGGTCCGTCCCCAGGCCGAGAAGAAATCGCAGACATTCAGGGCCCCTGCCGACCTCGAGACTGGCGAGCGGAGCGGGGCGAGAGTGCGGGGAAGTGGTATCCAGCTGCAGCGCGCCCTGATCAATCTGCTCACCAATGCCGTCAACTATACGCCGGAAGGCGGCACGGTCTCGGTGTCCCTGAAAGAGACCGACAACGGCCGGGTGCAGATTGCTGTGAAAGACACCGGCGCCGGCATCTCGCCTGTTGATATCCCGCATATCTTCGAGCGCTTCTACCGCGGGGACAAGTCCCGGGCCCGGGAAGCCGGGGGCTCGGGGCTGGGTCTTGCTATAACCAGAGAGATCGTGGCGCGCCATCATGGTACGGTTGAGGTCGATTCGGTTCTCGGCCAGGGCTCGACTTTCACCATGGTCCTGCCTCTTGGGTAAAAGATTGATTTCGTTTATTCGCGATTTTTTCCTCGCCATTGTCGGACGCAAGCCCGACTCGACAGACGCGGACGATCCGGCGGAGCTCTGCTGCCAGGGACGTGTTCATATCGCCTATCGTGGTCTAGCCGACGACAGGCTCTATATGGCATATGACAGGACCTGGCAGGAAGTGCGATTCTTCAAGCCCAATGGCTTACGTGTCTTCTGCGCCGATTGCCGCCGTCATTTGTTTTGATCAGGTCAGTGGATCGTCGTGGCGGTCTTCTTATTTGTATAGTACTGAGTGCCGAGCAGATCCGCTTTGATTAACTCCATATCGACCTGGTGGGCGATCATGGTTCCCTGGGCGAAGCCTGCTGCCACCGACAGAATGGTGGTGATGACTGCTACCTGAGAAAGAGAAGCGGAGAGTTTTTCTCTAAAAACAGAGAGTATCCCCTCGAAGCTGAATTTGTGTATGGCTGCCTTGATGCTGCTTCCGAACAGAGACAGAGAAGCGCTCTTGTGGTCGTTGACAAGCCGAACCATTCGATGGCTTCGGTTATGGCTTCGGCTGTTCAGGGATTCTGGCTTCTGTGCGTCCATAAGGACGTTATACCCGCAGACGGGTGATATCGAAGCTGTTTCAGTCGGTCATTATGTCGGCCAGACCGGGTTTGCTGTCGGTTTTGACTTTGCAGGCGGGTCGCCATGATCGGAAACGATCCAGGTCTTGCCTGTCAATGTTGGTGCAGTAGCTCAGGGTGAGGACCTTCAAGTGGCGCAGTTTCCGCAGTTTCCAGAGACCGGCTCCGGATATCGGATTGTTGTCCACGGCAAGCCTGCGGAGATTGATAAGGTGCAATATGAAGGGCACGTCTCTGTCCTCCAGCCCGGTATTATCGAGGTAAAGGGCGCGCAGCGCTGGGTTGTCCAGATCGGTCATGTACCGGTACTCGATCCTGGTGTTGTTGAGGGAGAGATTGCGCAGGTTCGGAAGCTCATTGAGAGCTGCGATTCCCTTTCCGGCGACGCCATTGCAGGCGCTCAGCCTGATCACCTCCAGGGACTGGATTGTCGAAAGAGCGTCGAAAATCTCGTCTCCCACCGGTCCTCTTCCCAGGCTGATTGCGTAAAGCTCCGGAAGCTTCGAGAGTTTTCTTACGCTCTCAGGCTTCAGGGCCAGTCCTGCAAATGGTATCGATGCCCCGGTCGGTGACCCGGGTGAAGGACAGGTTGAGATTCTCCAGGGGGAGATCGGCTATGCCTTTGAGGCTTTCGTCGTTGTATGGCTGAGCTTCCCAGTTGATGGAGCGAACCGAGCCGTCCTTGCGAAAGTTTTCCCGAACCCTGGCTTCGCTTAGCCTGGATCTCATCTTCTTTTCCAGATCGTCAATGGATTGTGGATAAGAGACCTCTGCTATATTCTGTCCGGACTTTACATGTTTACGGTCTCGCGCTTTTTGCGGCTGGAGCATGAGATAGAATCCCAGGCATATCGGCAGTAGCAGCAAAATCATGGAGATCCCGATTCTTCGAGACCCGAGAAGGGATCTCGGCGCTGATCCTGACTCCTGCACAGATTTCGTTGCCGAATCCGAATCTGATTCCGGGGTCGGCTCGATCCGGTCGAGAGCGGCGATGAGCTCGGTGACGCTTTGGAAGCGCTTTTCCGGATCCTTGTCCAGGCAGCGTCTCAGGACTTCTTGCAGGTCTTCGGGGAGCGATTCCGGAATGGATGCCTGCTCCTGGGCGTGTCTGTAGATGGTATCGAGAGTGGTATTGCCGGGAAAAGGAACCGAGCCGCTCAGAAGCTCGAAGAGGACGCATCCCAGGGAGTAGATCTCGGAGCGGGCGTCATATCGCCCCTCGGTCACCTGCTCCGGTGCCATATAAGCCGGTGTGCCCACAACCCTCTTGCCGGAGTATGCCGACCCGGGACCGGCCTCGCCGGTCACCAGCGCGAGGCCGAAGTCGATCAGCCTGGCACCCGGGATGCCTCCCTGGTCGAAGACGATTATATTGCCGGGCTTCAGATCGCGATGGTAGATCCCGGCGCTGTGAGCGAATTCCAGAGCGCTGCAAAGGTCGGAAAGGATCTTGAGAGCGTGCTCCGGGCTCAGGGATGATCCCGGCTCTTGCTCCAGGAGGCGATCCAGGGAAACTCCGGAGACATGCTCCATGACCATATATGGCGCACCGTTAGTGGTGGCGCCAAAGTCGAGCACCGAGACTACGTTAGGGTGGTTGATCTTGCTGGTCGCCTTGGCTTCCTGCTGGAAGATACGGATTTGCTCCGGGTCGCTGAGATGCTGGATCTTGACCACGACTCTTTTATTGAGGAGCAGATCCCTGCAGAGGTAGACACCGGCGCCTACCCTGGAGCTGAGCTCGGTGATCGGCTTGTAGCGCTCTTCCGGAAACTGTCCCGGGGGAAGCTCTACCGAGGGCTCTTCGCTTTCCTCCTCGATCGGTTGCGCCGTCGAGTCGGTCGTCTGGGAGAGGATCTCGCCCCGGACCGAGATAGTGGCCGAATAAGGTCGGTCGCAATCGCAGGTGTCGGCGCGAAAGATCCACTGGGTGAACGAGCCGGCTCGACCCTGGTTCGTTCGTTTGCCACAGCGCAGACAGATATCGAGCCCGCTTTCGGCTGGGCTATCGAGGGCCTTCTCCCTGAGGGCGTTGCACTGGCAGACCGAAATCCACTGCGTCAGACTGCCGGATGACTCGGTGGTTCGCGGCTGCTGGCAGATTGGGCAGATTGAGTGTGGGTCTATTTTTAGTTCAGGTTCGACAGCTCGGTGACCAGGGCTTTGCGTAGAGAGCCGCCACAGCTTTCGAGGAGATTCTCGGCCTGGACCCGGCCGATCTTGCGCTTGACCATGAGAATAGCTGTCTTGGCGCGATCGTGGGAGGAGACCAGGGCTCCTTCGGCAAGATGCCTGGGCACGCCGCCCAGGAGCGAGATGATCGATACCGCTCTTTCTCTGAGTTTTTCGTTGGTGGGCTGGAGGTCGACCATGAGGTTCTCGTAGACCTTGCCCATTCTCACCATGGAGCAGGTGGAAAGGAGATTGAGGATCATCTTCTGGGCGGTGCCGGACTTCATGCGGGTGGAGCCCGAAATGGCTTCGGGTCCGACCAGGACGGTGATGGTCACGTCGCAGAGTTTTTCGAGTTGCTCGCTTTGTGTATTGACCACGGCTATTGTCGCGGCTCCGAGCTCTTTCGCTTTCTCCAGAGCGCCGGTGACGTAGGCGGTGCGGCCGCTGGCTGTGATACCAATTATGGCGTCATCGGGACCGACACCGGCGGCGATCACGTCTTTGACTCCGAGCTCCTTGAGGTCTTCGGCACTCTCGAACGCCTGGAACATGGCTTCTTTGCCGCCGGCGATGAAGGACAGGACTTGATCGGGAGAGACGCCGAAAGTGGGCGGGCACTCCGCCGCGTCCAGGACGCCCAGACGGCCGCTGGTGCCTGCCCCGAAGTAGATGAGGCGACCACCCTTGATCAGCTTCTCTGTGATGATGTCCACGGCCCGGGCTATGTCCGGAATCACCTCGTGGACTTTCTGAGCGACGATCATGTCTTCGGCCTGGACACGCTTGACCAGTTCCAGGGTGTCGAGCAGATCGAGGTCCATCGTATTCTCGTTGCGCTCTTCGGTCACTTGTTTGGTGAATTCGGTTGTGTAGCCCATGATTTATCTCCGGAGATTCCTAGGTTCTGATCACGATTATAGAGAAGCTTCGCCCTCAATTTCTAGCGAGAGCCTCCTGCTTTTGTAACGATACGGGCGAGCCCGTGGACAGGTCGACCTTTGAGCGGCGAAGGAAGGAGCCATGGCCTTCTTTGCCGACATATTTGCCTTTGTCTATGATTATCTTGCCGCGGCTCAAGACCGTCTCGGTGACGCCTGTCACGTCGAAGCCCTCATAGCAGCTGTAGTCCACCCTCATATGGTGGGTCTTGGCGCTGATGGTCATTTTCTTGTCCGGATCGAAGATCACTATGTCTGCGTCGGACCCCACGGCGATGGTCCCCTTGCGCGGGAACAAGCCGAAGATCTTGGCAGCATTGGTGGAAGTGAGCTCCACGAAACGATTGAGAGAAATCCTGCCTTCCTTGACTCCGCCGTTGAAGACCAGGCTCATGCGGTTCTCGACACCGGGACCGCCATTGGGGATCTTGGTGAAATCGTCCCTGCCCAGCTCTTTCTGCTCTTTGAAACAGAAGGGGCAGTGGTCGGTGGAGATTACCTGGAGGTCGTTCATGCGCAGACCGGTCCAGAGCTCTTTCTGGTTGCATTTGTCCCGGAGGGGCGGGGTCATGACATATTTCGAGCCTTCGAAATTCTCTTTCTCGTAATAGGAATAATCGAGGAATAGATACTGCGGGCAGGTCTCGGCGAAAGCCGGTATGCCGTAGTCCCTGGCTTCCTGGACTTTCTTGAGGGCGTCGTGAGAGCTCAGGTGGACGATATAGACCGGCGACTCGGCCATCTCGGCCAGGGCGATGGCACGGTTGACGCCTTCGGCTTCCGCCTTGGTGGGTCTGGTGAGAGCATGGAACTTGGGAGCTGTATGCCCTTTTTCCAGGGCGCGCTCGATGATCTCGTTGATGACCACGCCGTTTTCGGCGTGCATGCAGACCAGGGCACCTTCCTCTCCGGCCAGGGACATGGCCCGGTAGATGGTGGCATCGTCCACCAGGAGCACGCCGGGATAAGCCATGAAGAGTTTGAAGCTGGTGACGCCCTCATTGTTGATCAGTTTGCGCAGCTCGGGGATCCTGGTCTTGGGCAGGTCGGTGACGATCATGTGGAAGGAGTAGTCGATGGCGGTTTTGCCGTCGGCTTTCTTGTGCCAGATGTCCAGGGCTTCCATGATGGATTGTCCCTTGGTCTGGATCGCGAAATCGATGATGGTGGTGGTGCCGCCATGGGCTGCAGCGAGGGTGCCTGTCTTGAAGTCGTCGGCGGATGTAGTGCCGCCGAAAGGCATATCCATATGGGTGTGAGCGTCGATGCCACCGGGAATGACGAGCTTGCCCCTGGCGTCGATGACCTTGTCGGCTTCCATGGTGAGGTTCTTTCCGATGGTCTCGATGGTCTCCCCGTCGATGAAAATGTCGGCGTGGTAGTCATCGACAGCGGTAATGATGCGTCCGTTCTTGATTAGAGTTTTCATGTCGTGCCTCGCGCTGAGTCCTAAAGTATGTCAGAACGTATATTCAATTTGTATATGCTCCCGTCTGGCTAAAAATTAATTAGCCGGGTTGCAAAGCTGTCGTCCCGGTTCTTTTTATCTGCGCAAGGAGCACAAATCGGCAAGGCTTCAATTGCTCTCAACCGATGAAAGCAGCCTGCCATGCTATGCTTCCGTGATATAAAGGCTCTTTCCAGAAGCCGGCTATCAGTCGGGGAGACCACGCGTGAAAGGTGTGACCAATGACGTCATTTCGGAGGTGCGCTCCCGGGCGAGCCTCGTGGATGTCATCTCGGAGTCGGTGGTCCTCAAGCGCGCCGGCAAGGAATACAAAGGTCTCTGCCCTTTTCATAAAGAGAAGTCTCCCTCTTTTCACGTCAATCCGGACAAAGGGATCTTCAAATGTTTCGGTTGCAATGAAGGCGGCGATGTCTTCGCTTTCGTCCAGAAGGCGAAGGGTGTCGGTTTTATCGATGCGGTCAGGGATCTGGCTCACAAGTATGGAGTCGCCCTTGTCGAGTCCGAATCCGAGCGCCAGGAATATGACAAGAAAAGCGCCATGCGCCTGCTCTACGAGCAGGCTGCCGAGTATTACCGGCGTATGCTCAAAGATACCCATGAAGGCGCTGCTGCACGTAAATATCTGAGCGACCGGGATATCACCGAGGAAACTATCGAGCGTTTCGGTCTGGGCTTCGCCCCCAATAGCTGGGATGGGCTTCTCGAGTATCTCAAGCAGTCGGCGAAGCTTTCGGCGCAAGCTCTCGCCGAGGCCGGGCTGGTGAAAGAGCGCCAGGGAGGCAGCGGATTCTACGATCTGTTTCGAAATCGGCTGATGATCCCGATCTGTGACGATCAGGGGCGTGTCATCGCATTTGGTGGCAGGACCATGGGCGACGATCAGGTGAAGTATCTCAATTCCCCCGAAACTCCCATATATCAGAAAGGTCAGCACCTCTTCGGTTTTCATCTCGCCAAAGAGAGCATCAAAGAGAAAGACGCCGTGATCGTCGCCGAAGGCTATTTCGACGCCATCACTCCGCATCAATTCGGTTTCACCAACACCGTGGCCACCCTGGGCACGGCGCTTACCGAAGCCCAGGCCAGGCTGCTGATTCGCTATACCGAATCACGGCGGGTATTCATCGCTTTCGACGCCGACAGCGCCGGGGCAAGAGCCGTGGAGCGCGGAGTCGAGACCCTTGCCGGGGTCGCCCAGGGGGTCGGCATCAAGCTCCGGGTCCTGAGAGTGCCCGGGGGCAAGGACCCTGATGAGTGTCTCAGGCAGGAGAACGGTCCGGCGCTTTTTGCAGGAGCAATAGAGGAAGCTCCCTCCCTCATGGATTACGCCATCGAGAAAGCCATCGGCGGTGTCGGTCTCGATACGCACACAGGCAGGATCGAAGCTTCCCGCCGGGTGGTGCCGATTCTCGGAGCGATCAAGAATTCGGTGGAGCGGGGCGAGTATATAAGAGCCCTTTCGGATCGTCTTCGCCTGAGCGAAGAGGAGCTTTATTCCGAGGTCAGGCGCCATCGTCGCGACAACAAGCTCGATCTCGACGAGCGCCTGGCCCAGCGCCGCTACGAGAATGACTATGGCAGCTCCGGGCACCGGGGTGGGGGCGACTTCAATAACAAGGGCTACTACCGCAAGGGCAATTTCCGCAATCAACAACAGGACTGGAGACGGGGCGCTCCTCACCGGCAAGCCCCGGAAGCCGATTTCGTCAGGACGCCCTCTGCCGGCCGTGGAGCTGTTCCCTCCGGTCTGATGGAGGCGGAAAGACAGCTTCTGGCTCTCTATCTCACATCCAGGGATGACTATGACCGGGTCCTGCCGATTTTCCATGATGAGCGCCTGGTCACCCCGGAGCATCAGAAGATAAAGGAAGCCATCGAAGGGATCGGCAGCCAGTTCAATACCATGAAAGATCTGGAAGACAGTCTCATGGCTAGAGTGGCGCCGGAGCCACCGCTCATGCGCACCCTCACCGAGATTCTTTTCAGAGTGGAGGATATGCGCAAGCAGGACCTGCCTCTCAATGTCGTGGTCATCGACTATCTGTCCACGATCCTGCGTGAAAGGGTCTCTCGTCTCACTCGCCAGATGGTTCAGAAGTTGACCAATGCGGGGAATGACGAAGAAGAAGTTCAAATCATCCGAGCAATTGACGAATTAAGGAAGCTAGAAAAGGTAGAATTATTGTCGGCCAGATCAATCGATGATTTAGGCTCTCTCAAGAATAGAATTTCTGAGCTCGAGACTAGATTGACACAGCGGACCTGACTTGGAGCGGAGACACTAGTGAGCAAAGGCAAGAGCAAAGGTAAAGGCAAGGACCGGGAAGACAGCTTCATCAAGAAGCTGGACAAGCTCGAGGAGTCCGGCAAGCAGCGCCATCGTGCCGGTCTTGAGGACCTCCTCTCGAACGATGACGACGACGAGAGCTCGCCGGGCGATGATGAGCTGGCTCTCGAGGAGCAAGAGGAAGAAGAGGAGGAAGACGCGAGTCTCGAGAAAGTTTCCAAGGGGCTGTCCTCGGACGACCCGGTGCGCATGTATCTCCGGGAGATCGGTCGGATTCCCCTTCTCACCGCCGGACAGGAGATCGAGCTGGCTCGCAAGATCGAGATGGGGGGCGCCGAGGGCGCCATCGCCAAGCGCAAGCTCACCCAGGCCAACCTCAGGCTGGTGGTCTCCATCGCCAAGAAATATGTCGGGCGCGGCATGCTATTCCTCGATCTCATTCAAGAAGGCAATCTCGGTCTCATCCGCGCTGCGGAGAAATTCGACTACGAGCGGGGCTATAAGTTCAGCACTTATGCCACCTGGTGGATCCGCCAGGCGATCACCAGGGCTATCGCCGACCAGGCACGGACCATTCGTATTCCGGTCCATATGGTCGAAACCATCAACAAGCTCAAGAAGATTACCCGCAAGCTCGCTCAGGACAGAGGCCGCAAGCCCACAGAGGAAGAGATCGCCGAAGGCATGGAGATCAGTGTCAGCAAGCTGCGCGAGATTGTCAAAGTAGCCCAGGAGCCGATCTCGCTCGAGACGCCTATCGGCAAGGAAGAGGACAGCCGTCTTGGTGATTTCATCGAGGACCGGGATGCCGAGACTCCGGCGAGCAATGTCACCCAGGAGCTCTTGCGCGAGGATATCATCGAGGTCATGGCCGGGCTCTCGCCCCGGGAGCGCGATGTCCTGCGTCTGCGCTTCGGTCTCGACGACGGCCGCACCAGGACCCTGGAGGAAGTCGGGCAGCTATTCGGGGTGACCCGGGAGCGTATCCGCCAGATCGAGGCGAAGGCCCTTCGTAAGCTAAGGCATCCCAATCGCTCCAGGCGGCTGCGCGAATATATCGACGACTAGAGCTTCACCGGATACGGTGCTGCCGTCCAGCCGCTCGGCTACCAGCCTTCATCTTCCGGGAGCCACTCGAGAATCTCCGGTGGGCGCCTTATCTCCTCGAGCATCTCGTATAGGCTCGAAGACTCCTGGGCCCGCACGGCTTTCAACGGAACCGCCAGGACCTTCACCGTCACTGCTCGTGAGCCCAGCTCGATATGGATCGAATCGCCTTCTTTGATGTCGGTGGATGACTTGGCCGGCCGGTCATTGACATAGACCCGTCCCTGATTGCAGGCCATCTGGGCAACGGTCCGGCGTTTGATCAGCCGGGAGATTTTCAGCCATTTGTCCAGTCGCAATTTCTTCTCCTCGAGTTCATTTGTGTTTGCCTGTCCAGTCCGGTATGAATGAGAAAGGTACCAGGTCTTTGTCCAGATCGGCGATCACCGCCCGGTCTTTGCGGGCTCTGGCTTTTTCGCCGAGCTTCTCGTACAACCGGGCGCGACCCTCATAAAAGGGTCTGTGGTTGGGCGCCACCGCGATCCCGGCGGTGTAGTCGTCCACGGCGGCTTTGAGCTCGCCGAGATTCTCGTGGGCTTTGCCCCGGGACTCGAAGCTCTTATAGTCCCTGGGATTGTGTTTGATCATCGCGTCATAATCGACAATCGCCTTTCGCCAGTCCTTCAAGATGGACAGGATCGCTGCTCGTTTGAACCGGTAATTCATGCCCCCGGGCGCCAGGGCGATGGCCCTGTCCAGCATCTCTACCGATTCCCGGTACTTTTTCTGGTGCATGAGAATCCTGGACTTGATGTAGTATGCGGAATCCTTTCGGGGCTGGCTTGCAATCACCGAGTCGATGTTCTCCAGAGCTTCTGTATCCCGTCCCAGGTTGTGCAGGCAGGCGGCCAGATGGAAGCGGCAATCGACGCAGTCAGGATTGAGTCTGACGGCTCTGTCCAGTTGCTCGAAGGCGAGCCTGTCCTCGTCCATGCGACCGTAGACGACTCCGAGCAGCATTCGAAGCCGGGCATTTTCAGGAAAGCGCTTTACTGCCTCCTTGCCGAAGTCGCGAGCTTGATCGAGAGTCTCTTTCCTGTCAGTGAGCAGATCGAGCTTCTGCACCCAGAGCCGCGCGCGCTCGGGATTTCTTTCGATCTCTCTGGTGACCGCGTCTATCTGAGCTGGTTTGCTGCTAATGCTTCCCGGCGCGTGATCTCCGGCCAGTCGCGAGGGGTTCGGCCGGGACGAGGCCGGATCGCCGGAGGCCGTGGCGGCAAGCACGATGAAAGCTAGGAGAGGGCCGGGGCAGCGCTGCATCATTGCATTGTATTACAGATGCGGGGCTGGAAAAGCTCGCCTGGCCATTCTCTTGAAAATCGGGAAGATTGAGCATGCTGGCGAGAGAGTATAGAATCAGGTATTCTCTTTTAACGGCGAATTTTCTACGATTCCAGCCAGGTGACCTTGCGCCTATCCTTGATACCAGCCAGTGCGATAAGCAACCATATGCGGTTACGAACGGGCCTTTCCTTCCTCCCGGGGCTTCCGGGCATGCTCGTTTTCCTGATCATCCTCACTGTCCTGGCCGGATGCGGGGGCAAGACGGAAGAAGAGGACACCCAGAGCAAGACTATTTCGGGACCCCGGGTGCTGAAAGTCTCCGATGATGTCATGAAGAGGCTGGATGTCAAGACCGAGGCTGTTGAAAAGCGCCCGGTGGCGGTGCCCCTGCATCTCACCGGCAGGATCGAGCCCGATATCCAGAAAGAAGTTGACCTGAGCACGAGAATAGCCGGGAGAATCAGCGATATCTTCGTGCTTCCCGGCGAGCACGTCCAGAAAGGGCAGCGTGTCGCCCTGGTGGACAGTCAGGAGATTTCGGATCTGCAGTCTCAGCTCATCGAGGCGCGCTCCAAGCTCAAAGTGGCGGAGCTTCATGAGGAGAGGGAGCGCCAGATCTTCGAGGAGCTCATCAAGCGTCCCACCGAGCTCATCAAAGCCCGGGCGACCTTCAACTCGGCAAAAGTGCAGAAAGAGCTGGCCGAGACCGAGTTCGACCGGATCCAGGGTCTCTACAAGGAAAAGATCGCGGCTGCCAAGGATTTCGTCACCGCCAAAGCCAATCTCGCCAAAGCCCAGGTAAACTACGATCAGGCACAGGCGAATCTCCAGCGTGAGGAGCATCTCTACAAGAATCGCGCCATGCTCAAGCGCGATTATCAGCTCGCCCAGGCGGAGGCGTCCCGGGCCCGCAACCACGTCAACATGCTCAATCAGAGGCTCAGCTTTCTCGGCTGCGGCCAGCATATGCTCGACGAAGTGGTGTCCACCGGCAAGATCATCGGATCTATACAGCTTATGGCGCCGATTAGCGGCGTGGTCACCTATCGCGATGTGTCGGTGGGAGAGCTGGTGCAGCCTGACCGGGTGATTTTCACCATCAGCGATATGTCCACGGTGATGCTCAGGGTCGATCTTCCCGAGTCGGATCTCAATCGGGTAAAACTGGGCGATCGTGTAAAAATCCGCCTGGCGAGCTATCCCGACGAGCTCTTCCAGGGAGTGGTGAGCTATATCAGTGTCATCGTCGACCAGGCTACCCGTACCGTGGCTGTGCGAGCCAGGCTCGAGAACAAGAACGGCATCCTCAAGAAGTTCATGTTTGCCGAGATCGAGCTGGAAGGGGCTCCGGAAGTGGTGCTTGCCTGCCCCAAAGAAGCCATCCAGGAGCATGGCGGCGAGAAAATCGTCTTTGTCAAAACCGCTGAAGGCTTCGAGGAGCGGCGGGTTAAAGTCGGCTTCGAGGGCGAGCGCTTCGTCCAGATCAAGTCGGGGCTGGGGGAAGGCGAGGCTGTGGCAACCCAGGGCAGTCTCATGTTGAAGACCGAGATTACCTATCAGCACTGAGCAATCAACGTGATCGAAAAGCTAATTGAGTTTTCCATGACCAACCGCCTGCTGACAGCGGCTGCGGTGGTGGGGATCGCCTGTCTCGGGCTCTACTGCATGCTCAGTCTCTCGGTGGATTCTTTCCCTGATGTAAGCAATGTCCAGGTCCAGATCATCACCGAGCCGGAGAGCATGGCCAGCGAGGAGGTGGAGAGCCTGGTCACTTTTCCCATCGAAAATGGCATGAATGGTCTGCCCAAGGTCCAGAAGATCAGGAGCAACTCCAGCTTCGGCATGTCGGTGGTGACGGTTATCTTCGATGACGATTGTGATGTCTACTGGGCTCGCAATATCGTCAATATCAGGCTCGGCCAGATCGAGCTGCCTCCGGGAGTCCCCCGACCGCTTCTGGGTCCGGTGGTTTCAACTTTCAGCAATGTCTACAACTACTATCTCGAGAGCACCACCCACGACAAGACCGAGCTGCGCACTATCCAGGACTGGCTGGTAGCCAGGCGTCTGCGGGCGGTGCCCGGCGTCGGCAATGTCGTCAGCTATGGCGGTTTCGTCAAGCAATATCAGGTGCTGGTCTCGCCTCCGTCTCTGAAGGGTTACGGCATCACCCTCAAAGAAGTGTCTCAGGCTCTCGCCTCGAACAATGTCAACGCCGGGGGCAATTTCATCGTCCGGGGTGGCGAAGAGGTGATCATCCGGGGTCTGGGCTTGATCGAGACGGTCAGGGATGTCGAGAATATCGTCCTCAAAGAGGTGGACGGCGTGCCGGTGAAAGTCGGGCAGGTGGCGAGAGTGGTCATCGGACCGGCTTTCCGCCGGGGCTCGGCATCCATGAATGGTGAGGGCGAAGCGGTCACCGGCATGGTGTTGACCCGGAAAGGCGTCAACAGCAAGGCTGTCGTCGAGCGTGTCAAAGAGAGGATTGACGAGATTCGCCGGGAGCTTCCTTCCGGAGTGACTATCCATCCGTATTATGACCAGACCCATCTGGTGGAGATGACCATCGAGACGGTGAAAGAGATCCTCCTGTTCAGTGGCGGACTCGTGATCGTGGTCCTCTTCGCCGTGCTTCTCGATATCCCCAGCGCTCTCATAGTCTCGGTGATCATCCCGCTGTCGCTTCTTTTCAGCTTCATGCTCATGAAAGTCACCGGTCTATCCGCCAACCTCATGACCCTGGGCGCCGTGGATTTCGGAGTCATAGTCGATGCCGGGGTAGTGATGGTGGAGAACATCTTCCGGCATCTGGCGGAAGCCAGCCACGGGGGCAAGAAGCCCGAGAACCGCTGGGCTATCGTTCTCAATGCCGCCCAGGAAGTGGGCAGACCGATCGTTTTCGCCATTGCCATTATCGTGGCTGTCTACCTTCCCCTCTTCACCCTCGAGGGTGTCGAAGGGCGGATGTTCCATCCCCTCGCTCTCACTTTCATCTATGCCCTGGTGGGCGCCCTTCTCTGCTCCCTGACCCTTATCCCGCTACTCTGCTTCTGGTTCATGAAAGGACCGATCGTCGAGCGTCAGAGTCCCATCGTTAAAGCCGGCAAGCGGATCTGCAGCCCCGGGCTCTATTTGTCCATGAAGTATCCCAAGCTCACCATCGCCATCTGTGTGGCAATGCTGGTTTTCAGCCTGTGCCTTGTGCCCTTCCTGGGCTCGGAGTTCATTCCCACCCTCGATGAGGGCTCGATTCTTCTGCGCACCAAGCTCGCCCCCAGCGTTTCTCATATCGAGTCCATGCGGGTGATAACTGCTGTAGAGAAAGCCATGAGAGAGTTCCCCGAGACCGAGGTGGTGGTCTCGCGAATCGGGCGCTCCGGTATGGGCGGGGATCTCGAAGGAGTCGACAATGCCGACATCTATGTCGGGTTGATACCAAAGAGCAAGTGGACCACGACTCACGACAAAGAAGAGCTGGTGAATCTCATGGCCGAAAAGCTCGATGATATTCCCGGTCTGATCTACAGCTTCTCCCAGCCAATAGGCGACATGATCGACGATCTCATAGCCGGTATCAAAGCCGACCTGGGGATCAAAGTGTTCGGCGACGATCTCGAGAAGATCGACGCAATCGCCTCGGAGATCGAAGCCATAGTCAAAGACGTGCCCGGCGCCGCCGATATACAGAGGGAGCATATCCTCGGTCTGCCTCAGCTGAATATCAAGCTCAATCGCGATGTCATCGCGCGCTACGGTCTCAATGTCGCCGACATCCAGGAGATCATCGAGACAGCGGTGGCAGGCCGCGTGGTCACGGAGGTGATCGAGGGAACCAAGCGTTTCGGTTTGCTGGTCCGCTTCCCCTATCGTCTGCGCGATACTCTCGAGGATATCGAGTCGATCCCCGTAGAGACTGCCGGGGAAGCCAGGGTGCCGCTCAAGGCCCTGGCCGAGATCAGCATGCCCCGGGGAACGGTGATGGTCAATAGAGAAGACGGGCAGCGCCGCACAGCGGTTCTGGCCAATGTGCGTGGTCGCGACCTCGGTGGTTTCGTGGAAGACTGCCAGGCCCGCATCAATGAGAAAGTGAAGATCCCGAAAGGCTACCATATTGTCTGGGGCGGGCAGTTCGAGAACCAGCAACGGGCCATGGGGCGTCTTGCCATAGTGGTGCCGGTGGTGCTCCTCCTGATCTTCATTCTCCTTTTTGCTTCCTTCAATTCATTGAAAAACGCCGGGTTGATCATGCTCAACGTCCCCTTTGCCATGGTGGGTGGAGTGGTGGCTCTCTTCATCTCGCATCAACCCCTGTCGGTACCGGCGATCATCGGCTTTATCGCCCTGTTCGGCGTGGCGGTGCAGAACGGGGTGATCATGGTCAGCTATATAATGCAGCTTCAGGAGCGGGGCTTGCGGGTCAAGCATGCAGCCATCGAAGGCGCCAAGGTGCGTCTGCGCCCGGTGATGATGACGGCGCTGGTAGCGATCATGGGCTTGCTTCCGAAGATCTGGTCCACAGGCACCGGCGCCGAAGTGCAACGCCCGCTCGCCACAGTGGTGCTGGGCGGCCTGGTCACCGCGACTTTCCTCACTCTCATCGTGCTCCCGACGATTTACTCGCTCATTAACAAAGACGAGCATATCCACGGAGTTTGAGTTCCAGGCGGGTCTCCCCCCATCTGATTGGACTTCGCCGGGGAGGTCTTTCCTTCGGGGTCTTTTTAACACCCCGGAACGTCGACTTGCGGCCTGCAGCACAGAGGAAGCCCACGACTTTGTCGGACCAGGCGTGGCCGGTCAGTTCATTCTCAAAGCAGGATACTAATTCCGGGAGCCTGAAAGCTTCGCCAGGCGGGCTTCGATCTCCCTGGCCTGGGCTGTGCGACCGGTCCCGTTGAGAAAGGCGCTGTAATCTCGCAGGGCGGCCACATGGCTTTCGCTGCCGGCGCCCACATGCATTTCGGCAAGCTCGATAGCTTTTTTGAAGAGTTTCTCGGCGTCTTCATTTCGACCTTCGTGCTGGGCGAGGCGTCCATTGTTCGCCCATATAGTGACCATTACCGGGCTCGATGCAGGCAGGTTCTTCTGCCCGAGAGCTAGAGCCCGTTCCCATAGCGGCTTGACCTCGGCGATCTTGCCCTGGGTCACTTTGATCACGGCCAGTTGATTGAGGGTCACCGGAATCGCCGGATCGCTCTCTCCCAGCCATTTCTCCTGGAGGTCGAGGACCTCCTGCTCGAGACGCTCGGCGGTTTTGTAGTCCCCGAAGGAGACGAACTCCCGGGATTTGTCGCTGAGCTTCGAGGCTCGGTCGACGGCATGAGGGAGCGAGTCGGCCTTCGGAAGCGCTGCGTACCAGTCCGATTTGTCCTGGACTATGTCGATCGTCCCTGTTACTGAAGAGCGAAGCAGATCGCGGATCTGATTGTCGACTTCGTCTTTCTTCTTATACTTTCCGGTCCTGGAATAAACTTTCGAGAGTTTGGAGAGAGCGTCCATCTTGAGCTTGTTGCCGCTGACCAGATCTTTCTCCTTGCCGGCGAGATCGAGGGCTTTGCGATAAGAGCTCTCGGCTATGGGGAAAAGAGAGGCATCGAAGGCGGTATCACCATCTTTGATCAGTCTCGCGAATTCAGTGCTCAGCACCGAGGCAACCGGCGGCTTCTCCAAAAATGGATTGGCGACTGTCAGACCAACAGCCGTTATGCCAATCACCAGCAGGATCGCGACGAGAGCTCTTCGATTGAGCCAGCTTTTCAGCCGTGATTTTCGATAGAGAGCCAGGGACGAGGGGCTCTCTCCTTTCAGAAAGCTGTCGGCGTCCCTTGCCATATCGCCTACGGACTGGTAGCGGTCTTCGGGGCTCTTGGCGAGACCCCGGTAGAGTATGGATTTGAGAGCATCCGGAAGATTCTTTTGATCGAGCGCCGGCGCCTCGCTGACATGCATCATCAAAAGCTCGATGGACGACTCGGCGATGAATGGCGGCTTGCCGACCAGCATCTCGTAGAGCACGCAGGTGAGCGAATAGATGTCCGAGCGTTTGTCCACCTTCTGCCCCCGGCATTGCTCCGGGCTCATATATTTGGGCGTGCCGAAGATCTCCCCGGTGGAGGTGAGATCCGGACCGGTGTCGTCTTCTCTTGCCAGGCGAGCTATTCCGAAATCGACTATCTTCAGGGTGCCGGTCCCGTCTTTTTCTTTCATCATGACCATGTTTCCCGGCTTGATGTCGCGGTGCACCACACCCCGGGCATGGGCTTCGGAAAGCCCGTGGCAGACCTGGAAGAAGAGCTCGAGAGCCTCTTTCGGCGTCAGGGGGCCGCGGGTTTCGATGATCTCCTGCAGGGAATTGCCGTCCAGGAAGTCCATGACTATGTAGGGCTGGCCGCTCTCGAGAATGCCGAAATCTTTGACGCTGCACACATTGGGATGGCTCAGCTCGCTGGCGGCCCGGGCTTCCTGCTGGAAGCGCCGGACAGCTCTGTCATCGGTGATCAGACCGGGTTTTATGAACTTCAGGGCTACCGGTTTGTCCAGGAGCAAGTGGTGGGCTTTGTAGACCACGCTCATGCCGCCCTCTCCCAGGCGGCTCAGGACTTCGTAGTGGGAAGCTATGGTGGTACCGATAAAAGAGTCAAGATCCGAGGCGCCCGGGCCCTTTTCGTCCTCGACCAGGCGGTCTTTTCGCTGATCTTTCGGCGGCTTGAAATTCTCTTTCATCGGCCAGGCGCCCTCCGGGACCTCGTTCCTTATACCCAGCCGTCGCTTTCTGTCTGCGATCCAGATCGGCGCTCAGTTGCTCTTCTTCGAGGGCTTCCATTTCAGGGAGCAGACTCCGTCCTGGCACTCCCAGACGACCCGAGCGGTGGCTTCCATGGCGGCGGAATCGCCTGCTGATTGACCGGCAGTATTCGCCCTCGTATCGGTTGTTTTGCCGTTCTCATTGCAGGCGCTATGCGCGGACTCGGACATCTCTTCTCTCCTCTTCTCGGCCATCGGCATCACCAGTAGGTATCGGATACGGTGCCCGAAGCTGGCGCCGGGCATTGCCCTGCGTCGACACTCGTGGATTCACCACCTGCGCTTCATGCGCTCATGAGCAGATAGACGGTTGGCGGTCGGTTTGGTTCCGCCCGTGATATAAAACCTCGTGGTACAAGAAAGAGTGCTGGCGATCCGGAGAGATTATGGCGACATATGAATTTACGATACTCAAGGCCCTTGGCGGTTCCATGCTGGAGGTGCGGGACGGTTATGCGAAAGCCGAGCTTCCGCTGAGCGAAAAGGTCATGCAACCCACCCGGGTCTATCATGCCGGTGCCATTGTCACCCTCGCCGACGAGGTGGCCTCGGCGGCGCTGGTTGGTGGACCCGCCGATCCTGAGAGCATGAAGGGCAAGCGTTTTCCGTATTCCATACAGCTCAGCGTCAACCTGCTCACCAATGATCCGGTCGGTCCGATCACCGCGGAAGCCACTGTTTTGAGAAAGGGCAGGGTGGCGGTGGTGGATACCGTGGTCACCACGAGCACGGGCAAGACCGCCGCTGTCATGCGGAGCACGCACCTGATGGTCGATCCCGGGGCTGAAGGACCTCATCGCAAGAAAAGTTAAAACGGTTTGCAGACAAATCCCGGCGCCTCGGGTAAACTTCGGTCCTGTTGAAAGGAGACCATGGGCAGTGAACAGAGGACCAGCGGCGCTTTCGATCTTTGCTTCCCTGAGCCTGGCAATAGCGGTCCAGGCGTCGGCTCATGCCGGCTCCATCGAGGTCGTGCTGGCTGACAAGGGGGTTGCCGCGACCATGTCCGGGCGTCTGAAGACCTCCAATCTCGGGATGATGAAGCTCAACAAGGGCTCGGTCCTGCTCAAAGGCAGCACTGTCGAGGTGGGGGCGGTGCCGGACTGGCTGTTCGATCGGCACACGGTCCTCAAAGGCACCCTCCTGACTACGCCCTCGGCGGGCGGTCAGAAGACTTCCGGGCTTGCCGGACTCGTTTATTTCGACCGGGGCGAATGGCTCGACAATCTCGACAATTGCAAGCGACTGGACAACCTCCGCCTCAAAGACGGCAGCATCCTGGTCGGCAGGGTTCGCTCGGTGAACGAAAGCACCGTCGACTTTCAGGACTCCCTCGGCAAGACGAGACGCATCGAGAAGAGTGCCATCGATACGGTGGAATCGCCGCGAGCTTTCTATTTCGAAATCCCCGCCGAAAACGTAAAGATCGACCCCACCAGCGGCAAAATCGATGCCGATGCAACGGTTATCACTTTTACAGCTACGACCGCTCTGAAGAAGCGCGGCATGTTCGCCAGCAAAGAGCCCAGCGAGCCGCGCTCGCAGCTCGCCGGTACAGAAGGCGGCGTGACCAAACCGGCGCTTGCCGGGATGCTTTTCATGGACGTGGTCAATACCATCGCACCGGCAATAGTGGCGCCCATCGTCATCCCTCTATCCACCCGGAGCGCCCAGGGCGGCATCAACGACTTCAACAACAACGATGCCGCTCTAAGCCGCCAGGGCGAAGTTGTAATACCCTGAAGATTTATCAGCTTTTGTATCTTATAGGGTACAAAGAAGCATATAGACGGATGCTCAGGGCTGATTATGGGTTCGGATGTCATTTCCAAGAGATGGAGCGTGCTGGTTTCAGCATCTGCCGTGCTCTTCGTAATCTGGCAAGGCCTGGTCGGTATGAATTGCCTGGCTTCCTATGCGGACGAATCCTCTTTTCAGGGACATGAGACCACCGGTCCCACCAGGGACGTAGTGGAGCTGTCCGAGCGCGCTATCGAGGCTATCGGTCTGCAGCTGATCGATGTGAAGAAGAAGCCTCTTCCTCTCGAGATCGTCACCATGGGTGCCATCGAGGCGATGCCCACGAAGAGCTATGTGCAGCACGCGTTGCTTGCCGGGCGGATCTATGACGTCGATGTCGAGCCAGGCGAGGTTGTGAAGCGCGGTCAGATCCTCACTGTGCTCGACAGCCCGGAGATCAATCGCCTGGCGGCTGAGACTCTCAATGCCAAGAACACCATCGAGTCCGAGATCAAGACGAAAAAGTCCAATTTCGCTGCCCAGCGCAAGCAACTGAAAGCCCGAGTGGATCTTGCCCAGGCCACTTTCGATCGACAGACGACTCTATTCAACGAGAAAATCGGCTCGCGCAAAGAGCTCGAGATGGCCACCGCCGAGCTGAAAGTCGCCGAGAGCCAGCTCGAGAACGTCAAGCAGCAAGAAGCCGTGGAGCTCGAGGCCCTGCAAGTGAAGTTGAAAGTCACGGTCCAGTCCCTCATCGACCGCATGAAACAGATCGGGGTCAGCGACGAGGCTGTGCGAAAGATGCTGCGCACCGAGAATACGATCCTGCGGGTCCCGGTGAGAAGCTCGCGAGACGGAATCGTAACCGAGATCCATGCCAACCCCGGCGAGACCATCAACGATCAGGACCCGCTGTTCGAGGTCCTGGAGATCGATGTGGTCTGGGCTACGGCGGACATCTACGAGAACGATATGGACAGGGTGAGAACGGGGCAGCATGTGTTCGTAAGAGCCAACGCCATTCCCAGGCAGGTTTTCAGCGGTCTCATATCTTATGTTGGCAGCCAGGTCGATCCTGAGAAACGGATACTACCGGTGCGTGTGAAGATCAAGAATTCGGACGGCAAGCTCAAACCCGATATGTTCGTGGAGCTGAGGATCCAGACCCATGAGCCGGCTCAGGCGATTATTCTTCCCAAAGAAGCCGTGGTGGAGAAGACTGGACATTTCGGCGTCTTCGTCGAGGTCAAGCCAGGATCGTATCAGCTCAATATGGTGGATATTGGCAGAAGTCTGGGTGATGAGGTGGAGGTCCTGAGCGGCCTGACTCCCGGGCAGAAAGTCGTCAGCCGGGGCGCTTTCCAGCTCGACGCCCACCTGCTCAAGTCCCGGGGCGACACCGATGCTTTCAGCCATCCTACAGAAGGGCACGAGCACGATCATGACGAAGCTTCAGGCAAGGGCGAGGCCGATAATGGCCTGGCTTCGGCCGCCGGCAAGTTGACACCGGTACTGCTGGTGGCTGCCATGATCTTCGGCAGCCTCGCTACTGCGGTCTTCCTGCGCCTGACCGGTGGCGATTCAGGCAAACGCGAGGCGGAGAAAGCTTCTCTGGAGAAGTCGGAAGAGACCACCACCAGGTGAGGAGGAGACGCTAGATGCTGAACGGTCTCATCTCCTGGTCCATTCAAAATCGCTTTATAGTGATGGTTCTGGCGGCGGTGCTCATCGTTCTCGGCATGCACATGTCCAGCAAGGCCGATATCGATGTGCTGCCCGAGTTTGCGCCACCGCAGGTAGTGGTAGAGACGCAGGCGCCGGGAATGGTGCCCGAGCAGGTGGAGGCGCTGGTCAGCATTCCACTCGAGTCGATCCTCAACGGCATGCCCGGTGTCGACGACGTCCGCTCGCTTTCCCTGCCGGGCGTCTCGGTAATCACGGTGATCTTCGATTACGGCAGCGATATTTATAGAGCCCGGCAGGTGGTCTCCGAGAGGCTCCAGACTGCGACATCGAGGCTGCCGGATACGGTGAGGGCACCGACGATGCTGCCCCTGATGCCCGCCATCGGGGATGTCCTCAAAATCGGTCTCCTGTCCGAGAAAACACCCTTGATGGACCTGCGAACCCTTGCCGACTGGGAGATCAAGAACCGTCTCCTGGCTGTGCCCGGAGTAGCTAGGGTGCTTACCATCGGCGGGGAGACCAGGGAATATCAAGTTCTGGTCAATCCGGAGAAACTCAAAGCTTATAACGTGTCCCTTTCGGAAGTAGTGAAAGCCGTCAAACAGGCGAATTCTATTGCTCCCGGTGGGTATCTGGTCACCCCTGACCAGACTATCTCTATTCTGGGCAATGCCCGGGTCAAGAATATCTCCGATCTGGCCGATTCGGTGGTGGTGGTCAGGGATGGCACGCCGGTCTTGCTCAGGCATCTGGCCAGGGTGGCGGTGGCGCCTGCATTCAAAGTCGGAGACACCGTGATCAACGGTCAGCCCGGTGTCTATATCTATGTCACCAAGCTCCCCGGGGTCGACGGTCTCAAGCTCGACAGGCGTCTGCAGGCGGCTCTCAAAGAGCTAAGAGATGCCCTGCCCCCGGACGTCCAGGTCATCCAGGTCTTCAACCAGGCTGACTTCATCAAGCGATCGATCAACAATGTCTTGCAGGCTCTCGGTCTCGGCGCTTTTCTAGTGGTTCTGGTCCTGGCTGTATTCCTCCTCAACTGGAGGACCTCGATAATCAGCCTGGTGGCTATCCCGCTCTCGATCATCTCGGCTCTTCTGGTGCTCAAATTCACCGGTGGAACGGTCAACACCATGACCCTGGGCGGGCTCGCCATAGCAGTGGGTGAAGTGGTGGACGATGCCATCATCGATGTGGAGAACGTCTACCGAAGGCTCCGGGAGAACAAGCTGAGTGAAAGCCCGAGACCGGCTTATATGGTGGTTTACGATGCCTGCGTGGAAGTCCGCTCCGCGGTGGTATACGCGACCCTCATCGTAGTCGTGGTTTTCGTCCCGGTCTTCACTCTCCCCGGCGTCACAGGCCACATCTTCGCTCCTCTGGGATTCTCCTATGTGACGGCCATTCTGGCGAGCCTGCTCACGGCTCTGACGGTGACTCCGGCTCTCTGCATGTATTTCCTCAGCCGGGACGGCTCTCTTCCCCTGCCGGAGAACGAGCCGATAACGGTCACCAGGATCAAGGTACTCTACCGGCGCACTCTGGGCCAGGTTCTCTGGCGTCCGGGTCTCGTGGTATTCCTCGCTTTCAGCCTGTTCGTCTCCACGGCCTTCCTGATTCCGTCTATGGGCGAGGACTTCCTGCCTCAGTTCCGGGAAGACAGCCTGATCGTCACGGTGATAGCCCGGGCCGGCCAGAGCCTCGAGGCCACCACCAGGATGGGCGGCAGCTTCGAGCGCACCATGATGGGCCGCAAGGATGTCACCGCCATGGCCCAGTGGGCCGGGCGGGCCGAGACCGACGATATGGCCGGCGGTCCGAACTTTTCGGAGTTCGATATCCAGCTCAAGCCCTCCGACGAGTCTCTCAACGAGATTCTCAAAGATGTCCGATATCATCTCAACGAGATTCCCGGTATTGTTTTCGATGTCGGCTCCTTCATCTCGCATCGCATGGACGAGGTCCTCTCGGGAGGCACCAAGGCTAACATAGTCATCAAGATCTTCGGTCCGGATCTGGCAGTGCTCCGCTCCCTGGCAGCGGAAACCGAGGCGGCCGCCAAAACAGTGCCGGGGGCGGTGGATGTCCGCACCGAGCCCCAGGTGATGGTGGATCGGGTATCGATCAGCATGGACAGGCTCAATGCCAGCCGTTATGGAATCACCTCGGAGCAATTCATGGACAGTATCGAGACGATTTTTCAGGGCAAAGTCGTCTCCCGGGTTCTCGAGGGGCAGCGTCTCTTCGACCTGAAAGTCTGGATAGACGCGCCCTTCAGGCACAATCTCGATCTCGTCAAGTCGACCCTGATCGATACCCCTTCCGGCGGGCGCATTCCCCTCTCGACTGTGGCTTCGGTCCGCCTGGTGGAAGGTCCCAGTGTGATCGTCAGAGAAAACGTCACCAGGCGTATCGTGGTGCAGGCGAACACCGAAGGGCGTGATGTGGTTGGCACCGTCAATGATATCAAAGCGAGGATCGCCGAGAAGGTGCGACTGCCCCGGGGGTACTATATCGCTTTTGCCGGACAGTACGCCGCCCAGCAGGAATCAAGCCGGAATCTGCTTCTAGTCGCCGGTCTAACCATCATCGCCATTATCATTCTTCTGCGCCAGGCTCTCGGCTCCTGGAAGCTCACCGTGCTGGTGGCAAGCAACCTGCCCCTGGCGTTCATCGGCGGCATTATCGCCGTGGCGCTTACCGGCAATGTTCTCTCTCTTGGCTCGCTTATCGGATTCATCAGTCTTTTCGGTATCTCGACCCGGAACTCGATCCTCATGATCTCGCATATGAACGCTTTGATAAGTAGTGGACTGAGTCTCGAGGAGACGATCATGAGGGGCTCTCTGGACCGGGTCTCGCCTGTATTGATGACGGCACTGACCGCTTCTTTCGGGATGCTGCCGCTTGCCATTATGGGCGGTGCCGGCCGCGAGCTCGAGCAGCCCCTGGCGATAGTGATTGTCGGTGGCATGGTGAGCAGCACTCTGCTCACGCTCGTGGTGGTGCCGGCGCTCTACAAGCTCTTCATGTCGAAGCAGATGCCTCTGTCAGCAAGCCGCGCCGAAGCCCGGACGCGAGGCTCAATGCATCCATGATACGGAGTCCTGGACCTTCGTCTTGTATCCGTTGATTGCCTTGAATCGCGCCACATCGGTCTCTTCGAGACCGGGACAGCCGGTGATGTCTACTTTCAGGAGAGTCTTGATGCGAGCGATGGCCAGGAAGGTCTGCCTGTCCATCCGGCTGCGATTGAGTATCAGGTTGCGAAGTTTGGGGAGTCTTGCCAGACCCTCGACGTCCTCTAGGTCCAGGACAGTCCCGCAGGCTGTGAGCTGGAGAATTTCTCCGCCGCCCTGGAGGGCCTTCAATTTCGATTGATTCTCGTCGCCCAGGCGAAGTTTCGCCAGAAACGGCGCCTGGCGAAGGAACCGGACGCCTTCCAGGGTGACTGCCGGGCAGTGGTCGATGCGTATCTCTCTGAGCCTCATCTGCTCGGACATTGTTTGCACGGACCGATCGGTGATGGCTGTGTAGCCGAGGTCCAGAGTATCGAGTCTGGGCATGCGAACCAGCTTCTCAACACCTTCGTCGGTGACCGCCGTGCCTCGCAGGTAGATTTTGTGGAGTCCAGACATGGTGGCGATGGGCGCCAGGGCTCGATCGGTGATGCTCGTTCTGGTCAGATCCAGCCATATCTGCTGCTGGTAGAGGGGCAGGCTTGCCGCGCCCCGGTCTGTGATGGCGCTGCTGGCCAGGTCCAGGGTCCTGGGATCGGTAAGCACCAGCTTGCCTCCTTCCAGATCCTCGTCTTTGATTATGGTATCGAATCCGGTGGTGCAGTCCTCGAAGCCCTGCACGAGAAGCTCGGAGGTGGGAACCGGCCCGCTCCGGGCTGTGACCGCCTCTGATGCGCTTTTCGTGGCGTTCTGATCGATCATATAGACTGCGCCGGCGGCGCCGGCTCCGATCAGGATGAGTATGGCGACGAGACCATTTCGACTCAGCCCTCCGCCGGCGAGGAATGGGCTGAGAGCCAGGTTCGAGCGCCCATAGAGGTCGACTTTCCCGAGCTCGACTTCTCTTGTCCTGACCGAACCGGTGTCCTGATTCTCCGGATAGAGATCGGCAAGCATGGCGGCTACTCTTTCAGCCACTTCTTGCATGTCGGCCGGACGCGACTCGGGATCTTTCGCCAGGCACCGGTCTATGAGCTCCGCCAGCTCGTGGGCTGTCGCGTCGGCCTGGCAGAGCTTTTCGAGAACCCGGTCCAGGCTCGGGGCTTTCTTCTCCAGCTGCATCTTCATGGTAATCATCGGGGACCTGTCTCGAAACGGCGGAGTGCCGGTGAATATCTCGAAGACCAGGCAGCCCAGGGAGTAGATATCCGACGATCTGGTGGCGCCTTCGCCTCGCACGGCTTCCGGGCTCATATAGGGCGGGCTGCCGATTATCTTGCCGCCGCTGCTCTCGAAGCCCTTGCCAGGCTCGATCTCGAAGAGATGAGCGATGCCGAAGTCGATGACCCTTATGTCTATCTCGCCGTTTTCGCATTCGGTGAGGAGGATGTTGCTCGGTTTCAAATCCCGGTGGATGATGCCATTTTCGTGGGCGTAGTCCATGGCTCGAGCGAGCTTTTCGATGATCGTGAGGATGCTGGCAAGAGAGAGGGTCGAGCGTGATTCGATGGCTTCTTTCAGGGTCCGGCCCGGCACATACTCGAGAACCATATAAGGATTGCCCGATCCGGTGATGCCGAAATCGAGAGTAGCGATGATCTGCGGGTGCCGGAGGCGGCCGGCAGCTCGTGCTTCTTTCTGGAAGCTCACCAGCTGTTCCTGAGTCGGGGACGAGGTGGAGAGGGTCTTGATCACCACTGGCTTGCCCAGGGTCTTGTCTCGCACGAGAAAAACGAGACCCATGCCGCCGCTGCCGAGCTTGGAGACGAGCTCGTAGCGTTCTTCGAGATCCGGGGGAAACTCGGCCTTCAAGAGAGCCGCCTCCGCGCTGACCTTTTTATTATCATCCCTACTGTTATTTCCGGGCTCTATTCGGAATCCAGAAGCGGCTCACCGCAAGCCATCTCCAGCTCTGTGAAGGCGTTCTGATAAAGGGCGATGGCCTCGAGATAATTGCTCCTGATCTGGACGTTGTTCTGCTGGGCCTGGAGGGTGGAAGTGATGTCGGCCTGACCGACCTCGTAGCTCCGGCGTGCCAGGCGCGCCACTTCATAAGAATCGGCCAGAACGTGCTCTTCGTAGACTTTCAACCACTGTCTGGCGGCCAGGACATTGTTGTAGGCCGAGCTCACTTCGGCGGTGATAATGTTCTCCTGCGCCCCCATCTGATAGCGGAGCTGCCTGGCGGTGGCTTTGAATTCGGCGATATTGCCCTGCTGGAAATCCGTGAGGTTGGTGGGGACATTGACCCCGAAATAATAAGCGCTGAGCTTGGGACCGATGGGAGGGTTGCCTGCGATGGAGCTTCCCAGCCAGAACTGGGGGTTGGGAACAATGTTTCCGTATGCTTTCTTCAGATTGGCGCTGTTGACGCTGATTTCTTGCTTCACCGTCCTGAGCTCATAGCGGTTTTCCAGGGCCCGGTCGATATAGCTCTGAAGCGGCGGCATCTCGATGTCAAAATCGGGCAGGAGCGGATTTCTCACCTTGGCAGCGCCGATCATCCCCTCCGATTTGAGAAATGGGGGCAGTCTCGGTACGGCAATCGCTTTTTCCGGGAGACGTCCCATGATGATATTGAGCTGTTGCTTGGCCCTTATCACTCGTCTGAGACCGACCCGGCGCTGCACGTCATAGGTGGATTCGGCGAGCCTTGTCTTGAGGAGGTCGAGCTCGGGCACGTCCCCTGCCTGAAAACGCTTCTCGGACACCACCCGGAGCCTGTGAGCCAGGTCGTAGAGGCTGGTCAGGGTCTCCAGGGTCTCCTGGGCCACCACCGTCTCGGTATAGACTCTCCGGACATCGGCTCTCAGCTTCCAGAGGTCGGCCATGAGCTCAAGCTTTCGCTGGTCTACCATTCTCTTGGCGACGATGAGACGGAAGACTACTTTCCAGGGGGGCTCCCAGTTGAAGACCACGCCCATACGCCTGGTCTGCTCGGCTTTGATACCGTCATCTATATTGAATTCCGCCGAGGGCTGCTCGGTGGCTCGGGCCAGGAGCGACTTCGCCACCGGGAGCATGGCACGCATGGCTGCCGCCCGGGGGCTTTTCACCAGGGCTTCGTCCAGGGCGTCGAAGATACTTATGCCGCCTTTTACCCTGGGGCGCGGGCCACCGGCGTCGAAGCGGATGACTCCCATGGGTCCGATGGTCCCCTGGGGGTCTTTGCTACTGGTCTCGTCTTCTTCCGTTGACCCGGCGCTCTCCAGGGGCGGTCGCAGCCTGGTATCGTCCCCACCGGAGGTTTGCGACGAGTCCTGAGATTCCGGTGCCTGGATCCGCTCGAGATCGCCGTTTTGAGCCAGCTTGAGATGAGACCGCGGCTGAGAACTCGGCGCCGTTTGACTGATATTATTCCGCGGGGTTGCGGCCAGAGCGGTCTGACCCGCTACCGGCGGGGAAAAAGACCATATGAGGGCTGCTACTAAACCAGTGATTCCGAATTGCATCCAACAAAGGATAAGACCTTATAAGTCAGGCTGGGAAGGACTTCGCTTACAATTTGCTAACATTGAGCAACCGGAGTTTCGAGGCTCATGGGAAGGAATCCAGTCAATCATATATATTTCATTGGAAGACAACCTTTTAAATCGGGCAACTGAGCATTAATGAATGACCGTGAAAGCAAAGCCTTTCTAAGGGGGGAGATGGAATTCACCCCCAAGAGAATGATGCGCTATATCAGGTCGCGCGCCCGGCTGGCCACCGACGAGGATATCGAGGATATTCTCCAGAATGCCCTGATTATGGTCAGCAAGAATTTCGATCCCTCCCATCCGGACGCCAATCTCGCCCTTTACTGTCTGGGAGCCTGCAACAAGGCGATTGCCCAGAACCTCGAGCGCTATCACAAGGTGAAATTGAGAAAACGCTCCGAGAAGCAGGCCGAAGAGGAAGAGCGCAAGAAAGAGTCCCGGGAAGTCACCGTCAGCCCCTCTCGCATGGAAGTGATGGACGGCGAGATCATGAGCGTCAGCCGGGTCTCCGCCGGCAAGTCCTTCGACGAGACCCCTTCCACCACCAGCCAGTACCGAACCACCTCCCTGGACTCGATGTTCGACAGTGACGACAATCGCTCTCCGGAAGAGATATTCGGCTGGGAATACTCGGTGCTTTCCACCTCCGAACACAGCAATCCTGCCCAGAAGGCCATGATTAACAATTTAATAGAAGCGATCTTGCAGGAGTTGCCACCCGGAATTCACCGTACCTGCTTCGTTTTGAAGTATGTCGAGGGATACAAGAGAGAAGATCTGATTTCGTGTCTAAAAATGGAACCCAAGAGTATAGATACGGTCGATAAGAAAATCGTCCGAACCTTGAAGGCATTCAAAGAAAAACTGGACCAGGACGAAACACGGATCTAGGAGAAGGTAATGGCTACTCTTGATGAAAAACTGAAAAATATCCTCGCCATCGAAGATGAGCGGGACTGCGCAGATGCTTTCGAAGCGTTCTGCCGGAACCATGAAGAGGCGCTCCCGTTGCCGGGCGAAAATCCGCTTTTCGACCGGGCCATGTGGAATGCCTCCATGCACACGACTTTGTCGAAGAATGACGAGTCGATACTTGCTCGTGTCACGGGCAAGCTCCTGGCCGGTATGAATCGTCTGCCCGCCACCGAAAAGGCGGTCCTGGCGCTCAAGGATCTCGTCGGTGCTTCCCGCGACGCCGCTATCACCACCTGGCAGGACATGCTTGCCGGTATGGCGTGGCGTCAAATGGTCCCGGCAGGGGCAATGCGGGGTGTAGGGAGCCAGCTGGTATCGCTGGGCACCTTCGAAAAGCAGGTCGAAGACACCAAGATCCAGGTCAACCTGGGTTGGCTGGTGGACAAAGACCAGCTGCGTATTCTGCTTCAGGCCAAAGACAGCGATGAAAACGCCATGCCGGATGTTGAGATTCGCGTCACCGAGTCCGAGCGGGGAGTCGTCTATTCGAGAAAAACGAATCAGGACGGCTCGGTGGTAGCCCCGGCTGTCAAAGTCGGCCCTGGTGAATATCAGATCCAGGTTCTCTGGACGGATAAAGTTGTGGAGACTCCGTTCTTCCGCATCTGAATCCAGTTTCTTCTAGATCCAAATTGTTCCCGATATCAATCCCCGAGATCAGCCACTCGGGGATTTGATTTCTTGTCTATTCTTTCTAGTTCGCCACTACTCAAAATCGTGGTATTCCTGCTTTCCCGGTGTTGGTAGATAATCTACGGGTCTTGGTGTTTTTGCCGGGTAAATGATCAAAAAGCTAGAGGGTCTGAGGTCTTGGCTCTTCGAGGGGCACCTGGCAAAAGAGGTGGTTCAGGAGAATCCCTGGTGGAAAGTCATGTGCCTGACCGGAGTCGGCTATTTCTCGTCCATGGGATTTCAACCCGGTCTCGCCCTGGTGGCGGCCGGAGTGCTATCGCCGCTTGCATCCGCCAATCTGGTGCTGGTGACCTGGCTTGCGGCTCTTCCGACTTTCTGGCTCGTCGCCCGGAGCAGCCCGCACGGTCACGGGGCAATCGATATGCTCGAGCGTCTCTTGAAGGGCTGGTCGGGCAAGACCCTTGTCTTGATCGTGTTGGGTTTCGCCGCAACCGATTTCATCTTCACCATCACTATGTGCGCAGCCGACGCCACCGCTCACATCGTGGAGAACCCCCTCTGCCCGGCGATTATGAAGAACCATGTAGCGGTCACTCTTGTTCTCATACTCTTTCTCGGGGCGATTTTCCTGAGGGGTTTTCGGGAAGCCGTTCTGATCGCATGTTTGCTTGTGCTTTTCTACCTGGGGGTCAATGTCGTTCTGATCTCGACCCTGTGCGCACATATCATTGAACGACCGGAACTGCTTCAATCCTGGGGCTCGTCGGTAAAGCAGCACTACGGATCCACCGCCGAGATGCTGAGAGTCGCCGCTCTGGCTTTCCCTCAGCTGGCCCTCGGGCTATCCGGTTTTGAGACCAGCGTCGCGGTCATGCCGCTTATCTCTTCAAAAGGTGAAGATGCCGATCTGAAGCTCAGGGACAGAGTCCGGAAGACCAGATATCTGCTTTTGACCCTGGTGGCGATCATGACTCTGTTTCTCCTGGGAGCCAGTCTTGTAACCACTCTTCTGATCGAGCCATCGGCGTATGCCGAGGGTGGGGCAGCAAACGGAAGGGCTCTGGCATACCTGGCTCATGTCCACCTCGGAGACCTGTTCGGTAGTATCTACGATCTCGCTACGGTATCGATACTCTGGTTCGCCGGGGCATCGGCCATGGCCGCTCTCCTGAGCCTGGCGCCGCATTTCCTTCCCCGTTACGGAATGGCGCCGGCCTGGGCCGCCGCCAAACGGCCACTTATCCTGTTCTTCACGCTGGTATCATTGGCGGTGACAATCGCCTTTCGCGCGGATGTCGATGCTCAGGCGGGAGCCTTTGCCACCGGTCTTCTTGTAATGCTGACTGCCGGATCGGTGGCCGTTACCCTGACGGTCTGGAGAGAGCGCCGTGTCCTGAGACTGTTTTTCGTGTTCATAAGCCTGGTCTTCGTCTATTCGTCAGTGAATCTTGTAGTGATCCGTCCTGACGGGCTGGCGATAGCGATGATGATGGTGGCGGCCATACTGTTCAGCTCGCTGCTGTCGCGGGCGTTGCGCTCTACGGAGCTCAGGATAGGCACTGTCGTGCTCGACCCGAAGGCGGAATCATTTATCAAGAAAGCCTGCAATCGACGCTGGGGAGAGGTGAGACTTCTTGCTCACAAGTTCGACATCGGTGACGACTATGACTCCAAAGAGGCTGATGCCAGGAAATACCATAGTATTCAGAAGCGGGAAGGAGACTTTATTTTTTTCGAGGTCAGTCCCAGGGACGTGTCCGATTTCATGGATGACAGGCTGGAAATCGAGGGGTTCGAGATCGATGGGCACGAGATACTCCGCTGCTCTGCGCACTCGGTACCGAATGCCATTGCAGCCATGCTCCTGTATATAAGGGACTCGACTGGCCGGGTTCCCCACGTTTATCTTGGCTGGACGGAAGGTCACCCGATTGCCTATATGTTCAAATATATTCTCTTCGGCGAAGGCGAGACGGCTCCCCTTACCCGAGAAATTCTGCGGGGGCAGGAGCCTGATCCTGACAAGCGACCCCGCGTCCATGTAGGATAGGTGCCGGCAACGTGTATCATTAGGGCATGAGCGGTTCCCATTCCATTTTGTTTCGCGCCTATAGCCAGGACGGTGTCATCGAGAAAGAGCACCTCCTGGCCGAGTTCGCCTCCGCCGGTTTCGACAGCGACAATCCAATCGCCCGGGAGCTCATTGCGGCGGTGCGGGCCTGCGATACGGTCCTCGATGAAATGGCGTTCGAGAAGCTCTATGATTGCTCCCCGGCTTTGCTTGCCCAGATTCTCGAGGGCAATCTGATTATCGCGGATTTCAAGGGATTCAGGGCTCAGATCGAGGAGATTTTCGATCAGGTCCGTGAGAATCGGGAAGGGCAGGTAGCCTCTTATATACCGCAGCTGGAGAAAGTCGATCCTGACATGTTCGCCGTAGCGCTCTGTTCCATCGACGGGCAGAGGATGGCCCTGGGAGAGAGCGGCGATTATTTCTGCGTGCAGTCCTGCTCCAAACCCCTTACTTATTGCATCGCCCTGGAACAACTGGGTGTGGAGGAGGTGCACCGCTTCGTTGGCCGCGAGCCTTCAGGCAAGACATTCAACGAGCTCACTCTCAATGCTCATGGTCTGCCGCATAATCCGATGATCAATGCGGGCGCCATCATGTGCGGTGCGCTCATCGAAAGCGGCAAGTCTCCGGCGGAGCGTTTCGATGCCGTGCTCGACATCTGGCGAGAGGCGGCTGGGGGCGATTGCCGGATCGGCTTCAATAACGCTGTTTATCTTTCCGAGAAGCAAACAGGCGATCGCAATTATGCGCTTGGACATTTCATGCGGGAGAAGAGAGCTTTTCCGGAAGGCACGATCCTTGCCGACGTTCTGGAGTTTTATTTCCAGTGCTGCTCAATCGAGACCAGTGTCGAGGCTCTGTCGGTGATTGCCGCCACCCTGGCAAATGGCGGGCACTGCCCGCTTTCGGGCAAGATGGTCTTCCGTCCGGAGAATGTCAAAAACTGTCTTTCTCTGATGCTCAGTTGCGGCATGTACGATTTTTCCGGCGAGTTCGCATTCATGGTCGGCATGCCTGCCAAAAGCGGGGTTTCCGGGGCGATTCTGCTGGTGGTGCCGAATACCTGCGGTATCGCGATCTGGTCTCCCCGTCTCGATGAGCTGGGCAATTCCGTCCGGGGTGTGGATTTCTGCCGCAAGCTCGTCTCGCGTTTCCGCCTGCACACATTCGATCAGATGGTCGGCTTGAACGACGGCCGGCTCGATCCCAGACGGAGCACTTATGAAGAGCGCCTGGGCGGTGGCACTTTCTTCCTCTGGGCCTGTGCCAATGGCGACACTTCCGAGATGCGTCGCCTGGTCGCCCGGGGTGTCGATCCGGCGGTGTGCAATTACGACGATCGCACCGGCCTCCATATCGCTGCTTCCGCAGGGCAACTGGAAGCGGTTCGTTATCTGCTCAAAGTCGGTGTTCCGGTCAATCGAGAGGATCGGTGGGGAAACCGCCCCCTGGATGATGCCATCCGTGAAGGCAATGACCATGTGGCTGCTCTTCTCAAGGAGCGCGGCGCCCAGTGCAGGACAGCGGCAGTTTGAAGAGAAGGCGCTATTTGGAAGCCCTGATTGAAGATCCAACTCGGTAGGGAAGTGCAGATACAACAGTGGAGATGCTTCTTTCTTTGGGGCAAACCTATGAGTCCGGGCCTACCGAAGATGTCGATGGTCACAGACGTCCGGCAGAATGGTTCTATCAGAAAGCCATCTATTGCTCGAAGTCCGCTTCGCCGGAGACCGGTAGAAGGTTTAAGCGAATTGCTGAAGACAGCCTCGAGGCGATTCGGAGTAGGGCGAAGAAACCCAACGTGCAATGACTGCTATTCGCTCTTTTCTGATTTGTCGAACTCGAGCACCAGGGTTCTGCCGTCAATGTCAAGTAGGACGTGCTCTCTTTTCTTGATCACCCTTCTAAGTCTCTGGCGGTCACAGATGGTTTCTGGCTCACTATCCTGCCGCAGGAGCAAGAGTCGTTGATTTGTGAGTACGTAGATTTTTCCTGGTAGTAATTTGAGACTGGACCCTCTTTTGCTGGTTGCCAATAGAAGAATGATAAGTAGCGCTATTATCCATAGAGAGTGCCCTGGGTAGACTCCACAAAGGGCTATGGCAACAACGACAGCAAGAATTATCTTTATCACTGACTCTGTAAAGATCGGCAAGAATGAGCGGGAACGACCGCTTATCATGATTCTCTCATCTTGCTTAAGGTGAGGCTCAATCTTGGACTTAATTTTGCTGTTCATCGCGTAACAAATCCGGAAGAAAAAAGCCTGGACTGCGGATTGTTCGGCGGGCTACCAGCGAAAGACACTGAGGTGACCCCTTCCGTAGTACCATTCTGTTCTTCCGTGAATCTGCTTTTTCGCATGGTTTGGATCCTTTCCAAGTGTCTATTATTCCATCACTTGCCAGGAGTAGCAAAACTTTCGGTCTTACTTTTGGCTTTGCGGGCCAACACGTCGTGGGCCCAGAGCCCTTCGCAGGCGTGGAGCTTGAAGCGGGTATTGCTCTTGACTCCGAAGATTTTTGCGTGAGTCCGGTTTATGGCTGTCCCTGCCGTCTCAATCGGAATCTAATCTTCGTGACCGTAAATTGCCAACATCGCGAAGCTACCATCGGCGCATCTTCCCACTCACCAGTCCCTTTTTTGGAGGAATCCCGATGACATACGACAGCCCACAGCCAGCCCCCAGGTCTCAAGAGATGCCGGCTCCCAGATTCGACGTTGACATGGCCTCCAGGCAGGACGGTCGTATGAATCAAACGGGCAATCTGGATCAAAGAGGAAGGTTGGATCAGACCCAGACGGGCAGGGTTCAGCAAGATGTGAACGGCAGGGTCCAGCAGAACGTAGACGGCAACAGGCTATCCACCGGCGACGTTCAGAGCCGCAATACCGTCGACAGCCGCAATGCCGTCGACAGCCGCAATGCCGTCGACAGCCGCAATGCCGTCGACAGCCGCAGCCAGTCTGATAGCCAGAGCCGGGTAGACAGCAGAAACCAGGCTGGTGGCGCTACCATAGACGACCATTCGGTGAACAACCGCACCGACAGAAGTGTCAATCTCGGACCACAGTTTCTTCCCGAGTGCACTTACGGTCTCAGCATCGGTGTACCCGGCAGTGGCGCGTTCCAGATCGGGGTGCCCAGTCAGGAATGTATGGCCGCCCGTGGCAAGGCTATGGAAGCCCAGGCGGACGCCGCCAAGGAAGCTGCTCGCGCCCAGGCCGACGCCCAGGTAGGCACTGCCCGTGCCCATGCCGACGCCCAGGTAGGCACCGCCCGCGCCCAGGCGGAAGCGTCGCTTCTCACCACCGGTATGCAGCTCGAGTCTCAGGATAGAGCCGGGGCGCTCAATCACAACCAGGTGATGACCAAGATCGCCTGCGACTTCTCCATCGACAGAGCCGGCACAGCCCGGCAGAGCTGGCAGCAGTTCGACCAGATGGGCTCCCGTATCGGCAAACACCCCATTGCCAAGGCCGGTACTCAGCAGATCTGGACAGAGGCCGTCACCGCTTCGGCGCAGTCCATGGACGCCGGCGCCATCTGCGTGGAGTCCACCCGCAGCCAGCTCGGTATCGAGCAGAAGAAATTCGACGTTCCGGCTCTCGAGATCGAGGTGCCTCCGGCTCCGAAGCCCAGAACTCCGGTGCACAGACCCAAGCCCCCGGCTCCCAAACCGACCGAACCCTGTCTCGACGAAGACAGGACCAAGAAGTAAGCGCCATGGAGTTCGAAGGATTGCCCGGGCGGCATGAAAGCCTCGCAGACGATATTGTGAAAGATAGAGATCATGTTGCCCGGGCGGCTTCGGAGAGGCTGCACAGCGAATCGTCCGGGCTCCTTCGCCAGCGAGGGCGCCAGGCAGACCGCACCGCCAGCGATACCGATATCAATACAAGCATCGCAAAGAGGCAAGACAAGCCTCTCATGCCCGGTCTCGAAGGGAATCACTATACGATAAGAGGAGGCGACAGCATAAGCGCCATCGCGGTGCGCATGCTCAGGCTGCGAGGCGAGGAGGTATCTTCGCACAGTGTCTACGAAGAGGTCGGCAGAATAATCGATCTCAATTCGCCGAAACACCCCTGGATCGAGAAGCATCCCGAGCGGATCAAACCGGGAATGAAGCTCGAGGTTTGGGACAGCGATACCGGACCGGATCCGTCCTGCAAATGGAAAGACTGGAGCCAGGCCGAGCCCGGACGCGCCACGGTCGCACAGCGCTGCCAGAGCGTCTTCGCCGGCAAGGATACCCGGGTGATCGTCGCCCCGGGAGGGCGCGCTGTATTCACCTCGGGCTCCTTCGGATTCGTTGCTCCCAGAGGGTTCGCTCGTGCCCTGACCGGAGCCAATGTCATGGCGGTGGGGGGCAATATCATCGATGATGGTGCCGCTCTCCAGATCTTGCACAGCGAAGCTGTGGTTCGCAAAGACCCGCCGCGCTCTTCTTCCTCGCTCGTGAGCAAGGGCGTGCCGGTGCTGGAGACTTCCAGGGGGCTTTCCGAGATTGCCGGAGAGCCATCCGGAGAGCCTGGCGGAGAAAGCGGCTGGCTGAGTCACGAAGAGATCGCCATGAAAATCAAAGATGGCCTCGATGTTCCGCCGGTTTGAGAGCGGACTTCCAGAAGAACCGAAAAGTCCCAGGGGGCCTTTCTAGCCGACCGGGACATCATCTCTGAGTGCTTCGACGATCGTGTAGTTCGGGGTCTTCTGGTGGCTCCGGGCATGAATTGTAACGCAAGGCGACGGTGTGTTTCTTTTTTCGAGACGTGAGGCGAATATCGCAATATTGCGATAATTCTCCGGGACCTTCTGATGTAGACTTATACCTCGGTTGTCAGACCGGCATGTCACAGCCAGGGCAATGGAAATTTAAAATGGAAACAGAGAGAGCCACCCGCGCACAGCAGAAGCTACTTCGTACACTCCGGCTGAAGGTCACCGATAAGCCAGGCTATCTCGGACGTCTGGCAACCCGGATAGGCGAGCTCAACGGCAATATCGGCGAGGTCTCCATAGCCGGTCAGGGACCGGGCTATCTGGTCAGGGAGATGAGCGTCCAGATCGATGACGAGGAGCACCTGGAGTCGCTGGTCAGGGGGCTGAGGGAGATGGAAGGGGTCGATGTGGAGATGGTCATCGATCCGGTGGAGGCGGTGCACAGAGGGGGCAAAATCGGCATGATGAGCCGGGTGCCTCTGGACACAATCGCTCACATGAGGTGGGTCTATACCCCCGGGGTCGCCCAGATCTGCAAGCTTATCCAGGAAGACGCCCAGCAGAGCCGCACTTTCACCAGTATCGGCAATTCTGTGGCCATCGTCACGAACGGCACCGCGGTCCTGGGGCTCGGCAATATCGGGCCGGTCGCAGGCATGCCGGTGATGGAGGGCAAAGCGGTGCTCTACGAGCAACTCGTGGGCATCAGCGGAGTGCCGATTCTGATCGACAGCAATTCGGTGGATGAAATAGTCGATGTGGTCAAAGGAATTGCCCCCACATTCGGTGCGATACATCTTGAGGATATTGCCGCTCCGGAGTGTTTCGAGATCGAGCGGCGTCTGGAAGATGAGCTCGCGATGCCGGTTTTGCACGACGACCAGCATGCCACCGCGGTGGTGGCCCTGGCTGCTCTTGTTACCGTGGCCTACAGGCAGGGGATCAGCCTGCCTGATTCTCGTATCGGCATCATCGGTCTGGGCGCTGCCGGCGCCGGTATCGCAAGAATGCTGGATTCTTATGGAGTAAAGAAGATCCTCGGAGTGGACCTGCGTGAAGACGCCATGAAACGGCTTGCCGGGCAGGGTGGTCACCCGACTGATTTGAATGGAGTCATGGAAGGGTCGGACATAGTCATTTCCACCACCGGTGTTCCTGGTCTGATCAAGCCCGGGATGGTGAGAAAGGGGCAGGTTATTCTGGCGCTCTCCAATCCCGAGCCCGAGATCGATCCGGAAATTGCCGTCGCCAGTGGTGCTCTGTTCGCTGCCGACGGCCGAACCATCAACAACGCTCTGGCTTTCCCCGGGCTTTTCCGTGGAGCGCTCATGGCTCAGGCCAGCCGATTCTCTGACGAGATGAAGATTGCAGCCGCTGCTGCCATTGCCGGTCAGACGAAAATGGACGAGCTGGTGCCCAGCATCCTCGATCGAGAAGTGCACCGGGTGGTTTCAGAAGCCGTGGCCCGGGCTGTTTTCGAGCGCCAGGACGAGCGACGACCTGTATAGGACCGGCTCGAGCCGGTGGACACAGGGAGCTCGTCTCTGAACCGGCTTCCGGATGGTCAGCCTTTTTTCACTTCCCAGAAATCGGCACCGAGGCTGTCCCAGGGCAGTCTGTGCTCGTCGGGAGCGTTGGCGTCGAACTGCTGGTTGACGAAATAAATCATCGAAGCAGGCTTCTGACTGACGTTCGCCAGTCCGTGGGCTACCCCTCTGGGGATATAGAGAATCTGGGCCTTGCCGGCGCCGAGGACGAAACGCATGGTCTTGTTGTAAGTAGGCGAGTCTTTGCGGGCGTCGAAGAGCCCCACGAGTATCCGGTCGTAAGGCATGACGAACCATACGTCTTCCTGGTTGTAGTGCAGGTGGAAAGCCTTGATCGTGCCGGGAAGCATCTGGGAGAAGGTGGATTGCTTTACTTTGAAGTCAGGAAGCACTTCGAGATTGCCATTGTCATCGAGACGAACGATCTCAGCCAGGCAGCCGCCGTCGTCCACGAATAGATTGAGCGGGATGATCTGGACACCCTCGATGAGGGTTTTCGACTTGTAGTCCTGGATCGAGAGATCCTTGGCATAGTCCTGGCCGATTGCTTCTTTAGTGAGAGGCTTCGTCGTAGGCATTTTTCTGACCTGTAGGCGTTCCCGGTGATTGACAAAGGGATAGGATATCAGATTTTGCCCTGTTTTCGTCCAATCAAGCGTCGATTGAGGCCGGGTCCGTCACCTTTTTCAACTGTAGATAATTGCGCAGAGACTCCTGCCAGGGCGGCAGCTCGCGCCCGATTGTGTGGATCAGGGTGGTTTTGTCCAGCACCGAGTACTTGGGCCTGGTGGCTGGCAGCTTCATATCCTTGGTCTCTATGGGGGTGATGGGCACATCGAGCTCCCGGACGATTTCCCTGGCGAACTCGAACCAGTTGGTCGTGCCGTCGTCAGTGGCATGGTAGACGCCCCAGCGGTCAGTCTGGATCAGGTCGGAGATGATCTCGGCCAGGCTCAGTGTGCAGGTGGGGGAGCCTATCTGGTCGGCCACCACGCGAAGCGCCTCGCCTTTGAGGGCCCGGTTGTGGATAGTGTCGACGAAATTGCGCCCGTTGGGCCCATAGAGCCAGCTGGTGCGCACTATGTAAAAGCGCGACAGATGTCTCTGAACGGCTTTCTCTCCGGCAAGCTTGCTCTTGCCGTAGATCGAGAGCGGCCTGGTGGCGTCCCAGGTCGTGTAAGGCACGTCGTTCTGCCCGTCGAAGACATAGTCCGAGCTGATATAGAGCATGGGGATGCCCAGGGAAGCGCAGGATACCGCGAGGTTCTCGGTGCCGTAGCCGTTGATGAGATAGGCCAGACCTGGCTCGGACTCGGCCTGGTCGACCTTGGTATAGGCGCCGCAATGAAGAACCATGTGCGGCGCTGCCTCATTGAGAGTGGCTGCCACCTGCTCGTAATTGGTGACGTCCAGGATCTCCTTGGGCATCGGGATCACATGGTGTCCCCGCGATTCCAGGCAAGCGGTGAGGGTCTGACCGAGCATGCCACCAGCGCCGGTGACCAGCAATTTTTCAGTGGGCATCGATTTCTCCCAGACTCAAGCCCCAGGACTCAGCCGGCCACGGCCGGTCTGGCGGCGGCTGGCTCTGCCACGGTAGTGGTCTGTTTTTCGGCCTCGGGCTTGCCAAGGACTTTGTTGAGCCAATCTTGATTGGCCCTGTACCATTCGATGGTTTCGGCGATACCGGTCTCGAAAGTATAAGACGGCGACCAGCCGAGCTCTTTCTGGATCTTGCTCGAGTCGATGGCATAACGGCGGTCGTGACCGAGACGGTCCTCGACATAGCGGATGGAGTCTTCGCCTTTATCCAGCGCCCCAAGCAAGATGCGGGTGATCTGCATATTGGTGTACTCGTTGTTGCCGCCGATGTTATAGACTTCGCCGGGAGCGCCTTTGTGGAAGACGGTGTCGATGGCGCGGCAGTGGTCTTTGACATGGAGCCAGTCGCGGATGTTGCCGCCGTCACCATAGACAGGCACTTGCTTGCCGTTTAGCAGATTGTTGATGAAAAGCGGGATGAGCTTTTCTGGATGCTGGTAGGGACCGTAATTGTTGGAGCAGCGGGTGATCAGCACCGGCATTCCGAAAGTGTGGAAATAAGCGCGGCAGAGCAGATCGGCACCGGCTTTGCTCGAGCTGTAGGGGCTGTTGGGCGCCAGGGGGGTCTCTTCGGTGAAAAAGCCGGTAGCTCCGAGGGATCCGTAGACCTCATCGGTGGAAACCTGTAGATACTTGATATTGAAACGGGCGTCCAAGCCGGGCCTGGTGCCGGGCTCCAGGCCGTGGCGGAAGGCTGCCTCGAGGAGCACCTGGGTGCCCATCACATTGGTTTCCACGAAGATTGCCGGGTCGGAGATGGAGCGGTCCACATGGCTCTCGGCGGCCAGGTTGATGATGCCGTCGATTTTGCCGAAGCTTCTGCCCGAGACAAGGTCGTCCACGAGCTGGCGGTTCTCGATGTGTCCTCTGACGAACTTATAGCGAGGATTGCCGGCCAGGTCCTCGACATTCTCCGGGTGACCGGCATAGGTCTGGGCATCGAGGTTGATCACCTCATAGTCCGGATGCTCGGTGAGCAGATGCCTCACCAGGTTGCTGCCGATGAAGCCCAATCCGCCGGTAATCAAAAGTCGCATAAAGTACCCTCTTCTGTTTCCCAATAGAAATTCGAAAGCCTAGCCGGCATTATTTCTTGACAGCGTTCTCAAGATCAATGCGGACTCGATAATGTTATTTGATATAAGCGTGAATAATGTTTTATCTAAATATCAAACAACTTCCACTTTGCTGTCGTCGCCGAGCATCAGGCGGAAAGCCACGGGTTTGTTGTGGCTCCGGGTGAGCTCCACGTTGACGCCGATGAGGCTGTCTTCGATACGACCGTGGAAATCGAGGATCTGACAGTCTTCCCTGAGGATGCAATGCTCGATCTCGGCATTGCTCACCCGGGCGCGGTCGCCTATGGAAGTGAAAGGACCGATATAGGTGTTCTCCAGGCAGCAATCCTGTCCGATCACCGCCGGACCGCGGACGGTGCAGTTCTTGAGCTGGCTACCTTTGCCGATGGTGACGCGACCCGAGACCCGGGAGCCATCATCCACAACACCTTCGATATTGCCTTCGGTCATCTCGTCGAGCACCACCCGATTGGCTTCGAGCATGTCGTCTTTTTTCCCGGTATCGAGCCACCAGCTCCCCAGGACATGACTGTCCACCCGGTGCTTGGTCTCGATAAGCTTCTGGATGGCGTCGGTGATCTCGAGCTCACCCCGGCGGCTCGGTTTGATCTGTGAAATCGCTTTGTGGATCTCGTTGTTGAACAGATAAACACCGACCAGGGCCAGATTGGACTTGGGCTTGGCGGGCTTCTCCTCTAGACAGAGGATATGTCCGTCTCCGTTCAATTCGGCCACACCGAAAGACGACGGATTGGCTACTTCCTTCAGAAGGATGAAGGCGTCGGCGCCGCCTTCATTGAAGCGCTTCACCAGGGGACCGACCCCGTCCTTGATCAGGTTGTCGCCCAGGTACATGACGAAGGGCTCCTCGCCCAGGAAATCGGATGCTGTCTTGACGGCATGGGCAAGACCCAGAGGCTCTTCCTGGCGGATATAGATGACTTTGATGCCCCAGCGGCTGCCGTCGCCCACGCAGTTTTTTACGTCTTCGCCGGTCTCCGGGCTGATGATGATGCCGATCTCTTTGATGCCGGCGTCTATGAGAGCCTCGATCCCGTAGAAGAGGATCGGCTTGTTGGCTACTGGAAGGAGCTGCTTGGCGGCTGTATGAGTGATAGGCCGCATCCGAGTACCTTTACCGCCGCTGAGAATAAGTCCCTTCATTTTGTTCACTAGCCTTTGTCTTGGGTGTCTTGCTTCCGTCAGTCTTTTTTCCGTCAGTTTTTTTTTCGTCTACGATGCCTCGCCTGGTGAGGACTGCCCCCACTGTGGCAAACATGATTTTCCAGTCGAGCCAGTAGTTCCAGTGGTCGCAGTACCATTTGTCCAGTTCGACCTTTTTCTCGTCCGGAAGCTCGTCGCGGCCGTTTATCTGGGCCCAGCCTGTGATACCGGGTGGGTACTCCAGAACGCCCGCCTCATCTCGCATGGCGTTGAGAGAGGTCTGATTATACAGAGCCGGGCGCGGTCCTACCAGGCTCATATCACCGGTGATTACATTGATCAGTTGCGGGATCTCGTCCAGGCTCGTCTTGCGAAGAATAGCTCCCACGCGGGTTATCGGGCTCGGCATTTTGAGCATCTGGTCGGTGGGCAGGTTCGGGGTGCCCGTTTTCATAGTGCGAAATTTATAAATTTGAAAGAATTCGCCGTGCCTTCCGAAGCGCCTCTGGGTGAAGAGCACCGGTCCCCTGGACTCGAGCACGATGGCCAGGGCGATAAGAGGCGCAAAGGGCAGGAAGCATGCCAGGGCGAAGGCAGAAAGGATTATGTCGGTAAGGCGTTTGGCGAGCATATGCGCCGGCTATTGTAATCTCCCGGAGGCGCCCGGGTCGTTAATTTGTGCCTTAAATTTCACGCCCATTACAGGATAGAATTGGCCTGGAGAAGCAAATGACCGAAGAAAGCTCAATCGATTTCAGTCCCCCGGCGGTGGAAGCCGACATGAACTTCGCCCCGGAGCTGGGGAGGCGGAGGGGGACGAGTCGTGTCTCGATCATCATCGTTAGCTGGAATACCGTCGACCTGCTCCGGCGCTGTCTCGAGACCCTCAAGGACGAGCTCGAGGCGAGCCCCATGGTGGACCCCGAGGTCTTCGTGGTGGACAACGCCAGCAAAGACGGATCCGCCGAGATGGTTGTCCGGGAGCATCCCTGGGTCAACCTCACTGCCAACAGCGATAATCTCGGTTTTGCGAAAGCCAACAACCAGGTCCTTACTCTTGCCCGGGGCGACTATATCCTGCTTCTCAACCCGGACACCGAGATTCAGAAAGGCACCCTGGCTACCCTGATCGATTTTTTTCAGGCGCATCCCGAAGCCGGGGTGGTGGCTCCCCAGCTGCTCAATACCGATCGCTCCATACAGCGCTCGTGCCGGGCGTTTCCGACTTTTCTCGGGATGCTCTACGAGCTTGTCGGGTTGAGCCAGATGTTTTCGCCCGGCTCCAGATATGGTGCCAAATTTCGCGAGTACAAGATGCTCGACTGGAACCATGACGACGAGCGGCAGGTCGACCAGCCAGAAGGCGCCTGTCTCATGGTCAGGCGCGAAGTGATCGAAAAGGTCGGTATTCTCGACGAGGGCTATTTCATGCTTTTCGAGGAAGTCGACTGGTGCTATCGCATCAAGGAAGCAGGCTATGAGATCTGGTTTACTCCGCGAGCCAGGGTAGTGCATCATTACGGGCAATCGATAAAACAGGTGAAAGTGAGAATGATCCTCTCCTCGCACCGCGGACTCTATCGTTTCTGGAGCAAGCACTATAAGAAAGGCCGCTGGTATCTGGCCCCCCTCGCCTACTGCGGGCTCATGTCTCTGGCTTATGCTCGCATAGCGGCTTACAAGGTCAAGTCAGTGCTTGTAAGAAATTGATGGATCGTGGTGTTGGCAAAGCGGTAGCCGGTGGAGTGGCGGCCTTTCTGGCTGTCGGGGTGCTCTGTGCTCTCTATGTGGTCGGGCAGCCTCTAGCGGCGCTTATTCCAGCGCTCTTCGCCGGGCTCTGGGCATTCGAGCTCCTCTGTGTCCGGGACGATCCCGAGACTTTCAATTTTCTCTCTCCGCCGGTGAGGGAGTACCGCTGCTCCCTGGCCGAGGCCATGGACGGTATCATGGCAGTTCTCTCCGATTCGGTCTACGGGCCCAAAGATGACCAGTGGGTCATTGAGAAGGAGGGAAGTGACTTCGTCATAGCCAGCCTCACTTATCTGGATGTGGCGTCCCAGTCCCGGAGCAAACGAGGCTCCCAGGGGAAAGTCGAGCGCCAGCTCCGTCTCGAGGCTTACCTCCGGGAAGTGTCGGTGCGGCATACTAGAGTGCAGCTCGAATTGAGCCTGATACCGCTTTCAATGAGCTATGGCAGCACCGGCGATGTCGTGGACGATTTCGAAAATGACCTCGATGACCAGCTTGCCGGTCTCGAGGGTCAGTGCTACCAGCGGGTGCGATCGGTTCGGGTGGTGCCTGGACCGATCTTCCTGGTCGTCACCGGAGTGCTCCTGCTCCTTTTCGTGATGGAGGTGGTATCAGGCCTATGAGCCAGAGTGAAAAGCTCGATGCCGCCTATGAGGTCCTGAGGCTGCCGAAGGGCGTTTCTCTGAAAGCCGTGCGGCGCCGGCGCCGGGCCATGGTGAAGCTCCTCACCGGCGAGCGCCTGAGCGAGATGGAAGACAGCTTCAAGACGCTGCTCCGGCACTTCACAGGCGGCGATCACGACGGCACGCCCGGCTGTCTCTGCCAGCCGGACCGCGCCTCCTATTCGGCGACCCCATTCCAGGGGAAGCAGCGAAAAGGCTTCGACAGGCGAACGGCCATCGAGGAAGCGATTTTTCAGCAAGCCGAGTCGCAGGGACAGATCTGGCGATGGCGCGTTGCCATCGTATATGGTGTGGTTTTTCTGATCGCATCCGCCTGGGGCTGGCGCCAGCATATCGCGCATCCTCACAGCGAGTGGCTGCGGCCGCGCACCCTGGAAGAGCTGCGCCCCCGTGCTGGTTCTGGGCGCCTGTCCCCGGGGCCGCTGGAGGAAATCGATAAGCAGAATCCCGGTGCCGGTGGCGGAGCGTCTCCGGAAGTATCGCCCGGAGCCGCTCCGGACCAGGCTCCCCGGCGTGAGCCGATCGATTTGCGCTCGCTGCCTCCGGAGCTTATCACTCCGGAGATGACCGCGATTCAGAACAGCATCATTGCCCGGCAGCGCAGCATCGACAATGTGAATCAGCAATTGAGCTATCTCAGGAAACAGAAATTTATTGCCACCCCCGAGACCGCTTCTGCCCTGGACGCCGAGATGGCGAGGCTCCTGGCTGCGCGGCTGCGGCTGGTCTCTGCCATCGAGCAAGATCAGGATCGTCTCTACGATCTCATGAAGGCAGCTACTGATGATGCAGTCGGGGAGCAGGAGGGGGACGAGAGTGGAGAGACCGGAGAGACCGGAGAGACCGATGCCGATTCAGAATAGCCGGGGGCGTATATGAGACAGAGAGATCTTCCGGATCGATATGCGGTCATCTCCGAGCTGGGCTCGGGAGGAATGGGCGTCGTCTACCTTGCAGCCGACACGGTATTGAACAGGAATGTCGCGGTCAAGATTCTTTCCAAGCCTGTGGCGGAGGCGGATCCCGTGTCGGTTCGGAGGTTTCAGCGCGAAGCCCGGGCGGCGGGCAATCTCGAGCACGAGAACATCGTGAGGATCCTCGACTTCGGAGTCAATGAGAATGAGCAGCCCTACCTGGTCATGGAGCACTTCGATGGTATCACTCTCAAGGAGATGATTGCGAAAGCCGGACGTCTTCCTCTCGAGACTGCTCTGGAGATATTTGCTCAGGTCTGCCGAGCAATCGCGCATACCCACGAGAACGGTATCCTCCACAGGGATCTCAAGTCGTCTAATATCCTCGTCGGGCAGGAGGATACCGGGATCTTACAGGTCAAGCTAATCGACTTCGGGATTGCTTGCTTCACCGAGCAGACGGACACTCATCCCAGGGTGACCACAGGCAATGCAATCCTGGGCAGCCCTTTCTATATGAGCCCGGAGCAGGCGAGAGGCGAGAACGCCGACGAGCGCTCCGATATCTACTCACTCGGTTGCGTGATTTTTGAGGCTCTCACGGGGTCGGTGCCGTTATCCGGTGAGACTGCCCTTGATACCATGAATATGAAAGTGACGAGTACGGCGCCGGGTCTCAATGAGCGACTCGGGCAGGAATTGTTTACGGAGCAGATCGAGGCGCTTGTAAGCCGGTGCCTGGAGAAGGATCCGGAGCTACGCTTTCAGAGCGTTGGTGAGATCAGCGAGGCTATCAGGCTGATTGCCGATTCGCCGTATCGCGAGCCGGGCTCCGTTTCTGAGACCGAGCCGGCCTCGCCCGGAATGAGGCTGCGCACGCCCCCTGTATTGATTGGACTTCTGGCTGCCGGGGCAGGCGCCGCGTTGCTGCTGGCTCACTTGTCAGGCGACCTCAGTGCTCGGCGCGGGACGCCGTTGCCGAGATCGGTGCCGGACTCGACCGGCAGGGATGTGATTAATAATAACGAGGCTCTGATAATGGGGCGCAGAGAGATTTCGCTGGCGGAGCTGAAAAAATCGCTTTCAACGCGCCCGGAATCGGTGAATGTGGAGAATGCCAAGATCACCAACGAGATTCTCGATACCATTGCCGCATATCCGGCCTGCAAGAGTGCCGACTTCCGGAGCAGTAATTTCGATGACACCGCCAGGCTTTCCGTTTTGAAATCTCTGCAGTCCATCTGTCTGGACGATACCAATCTCGATGAGAAGGGGATTAAGGCGATCGCGTCGCTGTCGGGGCTGAGAAATTTCCAGGCTGGGCATACTTCAATAGAGAAGGACGATTTGAAGCACTTGAGCGGATTGAAGTCTCTCTTGAAGATCCAGGTGGACGGCACTGGTATCACGGATGATAGCCTGGCTCATCTGAGAGGGCTCGAGAATCTTCAGGAGCTGCATCTCAGAGACACCGCCATCACGGCTATCGGGCTCAACAGTCTCTTGAAGCTCAAGAGGCTCAGAGAGATCGATTTGAGTCATTGCAGTCGGCTTGCCGAGGCGGATGTCGGAGCTTTTCAGAGGTCCAGACCGGACTGCCATGTCATTCGCGACAAGAGGCGCCGCTGGGATACCGATCAGACGCACAGTGCTGTGGAAGACCTGCTGTGAGACCGTCTGAAGCCTCAGTTGAAGCCTGTGGCGGCGCTGGGTTTCAAATTTTTTTGAAATCACATCCATAATCACCTCGATGATCCGTCCTTTCATCATCATCATCATCATCATCATCTTCTTCTTCTTCTTCTTCTTCTTCTTGAGTTCAAGAACTTCGAGATGATACGGAAGATAAACGTGAAGCTATCGATAATCCGGCACCAAAAAATGAGCTTCATGCTCGGCTTTCAAGATTTCGCCCAGCTCGATCATCAGGAGCTGAATGGAGAAACCAGCAGCCGAAAGAGCCTGAGAAGCTGCTTCTATCAAGCTATGACCTGGCTCATTGCTATGGCCACATCATCGACCTGTTGACCGAGACGCACCGGACAAAGCCCGATGCCTGGTGGCAGATAAGGAAGGCGAGTCCCGAGGAGGGAAGGATCGTTGCCTTGATTCAGTGGCGGGAGCTCTTTGGGGATCAGCTGGGCGAGATGGAAAGAAGGATCGTATTGACGGTGGACCTGGCACCGACTGAAGACGGCAAGACCGAGATCTATCTGCAGTGGGAGGTGAGCTCGCCGATGCATCGAGGGCAGGTGGAGGAGATGATCAAGGCTGTGAAGTCGGCGATCAGGCAGAATCTGAGCGCCGCTTAAGGTGTTCGATTCTCTTGCCGGGCGCCCCCGAGACCCTCAAGAAAGCCTGAAACCTGGCGCAGCTCAGACAGGAGAGGCTGGCAGAGCTTTCATATGTTGGCAGATATCCAGTCACAAAGAGAGATTCGGGCAATTTGGTGTCGAAAGTTGTATTTTTGGACACACCCATTTGGGGGAATGGTGAAGCTGCGCGAGTTTCGGGGATTTATTGCCGGAAAACGGCAGCCGGCACAGCAGAAATTGGCGAAGCCGGGAAATACTGAGGCTTCTGGCTTATCGGCGACAAAAATCCAGCCCCATGACAAGCTCTGTAAAAATATTGATATTACGGAGCCACTGCGGAAAGGCCGGGCTGATGGCCGGAAAGCGTTGGCAGGCAGGAGAGACGGTGCTTCATGAAGCCCTGTTACATGGCAGCGTAGCAATAAAAAGCCGGGTGCGCGATCCCGTAGGGTTGATTCACCACAAACCACCCACTTTTACAGGAATAACGCACCCAGCTCTTCATAGTATTCATGCTTTCACGGCGCAGCACA